>JACCDK012192072.1_pt1 | contig 17233 bp, 14 predicted proteins | sample 7445871 | NCBI WGS metagenome assembly JACCDK01 (sample SAMN15323436, study PRJNA562643) | freshwater metagenome | isolation source: river surface water | place: USA:Blue River Watershed | collected 2017-08-15
TAACCGTCGCGATGCAAAGCAAGACCCGCTATGGCCAATTGGTCGCCGCTGGCCTGACCTGCACCATATTCTTTTACATCATGATCAATCTGTTGATGGTGGTGGGCCTTGCGCCCGTTGCCGGTATCCCCTTGCCGTTCGTCAGCCACGGCGGATCGTCCATGCTGACGATGATGCTCTGCGTCGGAATAATCATGTCGATCGAACGTCACCCCGGCGCAAAGCGCGGCCAATTCCAATAAATCCAGCAAGGTGCGCTTGACAAAGCGCGCTAAACCCATCAAAGGCGGCGCTCCAAACGGGACTGCGCATCTGGCCAGCCCGAAATGGGGACGCTTAGCTCAGTTGGTAGAGCAGCTGACTCTTAATCAGCGGGTCGTGGGTTCGAACCCCTCAGCGTCTACCATTACTTCCAATGGCTTACATCACACACGGCACCGGCAATCCTGTGCGGAAGAATCTGCCTAGCGATTGAGCCTGATTTGAACATGACGACGACGGATGGCTATGGCATCGCTTCGTTGTTGCTCGGAAAAAGGCGGAGTCGTTGGCGGCAATTTTTTACGCACACTGTCCAAACGCACTTTGTAAGCCACCGGATACTGTGCCGGATTAAAAGTCGCGCCTTGCATCCCGTCAAAGCGCAGCAATATTACGCCTGTGCGCCGCCCCATCGTATCCAGCCAGTTCTGCACGCCAGGATCGCCAGCCGAAACGACGAACCAGTAACTGCCATCGGTTGATCGATAGGCCTGATCCGCCGTCAGGCTGGTCTGCCGGTTGGCATATTCAAGCGAAGAATACCACATATCGGCAAGCTGAATTCCTTGGTAATTGCCCGCCATCGGCCATGTCCGCACCAACAGCGCCTCATCAGGGCCGAGTTCAAAATTGACGCGCGCCATCCAACGGCCGGGAACACCCCCCAAGGGGCCAGCATCGAACGGTTTTGACGCAACGTTCACCGGTGTCCTCGCCCAGCCACGCGCAACTGTTTCGGGCCAGTGCTGGATGTGGACACGTATCTGTTCGGCCGCCGCGCGCAGCCGTTGCGCCATTTCTGTTTCAGTGATGAGCGGCTTCAGCGCGCCTTCATTGCCAATGCGGTCGATATGCACCTCACCGGGCACTTCGCGCGCCCAGTCACTGAACAACTGCCGTATCAAAATCTGCGTGCCATCGGACGGATTGGGCAACCAGTTACCGGGCTGCGGATTAGGTGACACGAACACTTCAAAGCTACCATCAGCGGCGGTCTTCAATGCCTCGCTGTCGAGGAACCCCGCCATGCGTCCGCCGCCCGCGGCATAAGGATTGCCGGCATAGGTTTGAAAATCCATCCGCCTTTCGGTCCCGCGCTTACCCCAGATGCGATAGCTGGCCCCGCCCCGCAACGGCGCCATGAAATAGGTCTGGTCAGGATTATCGCCGCCCTCACGCAGACGGAAATCAAGTGTACGAAAAAATGGAAAATCGGGATCGAGGATCAAATCATGCTCGATCGCCTTCAACGCCATCGCCGCCAAAAAGGCGTGGGCGGAGGCCCGATTTTCGGGATTTTGGTAGAATTTATGGCTGCGTATATATGTATGCGCATCGCGCATCGCGTCCTGAAACGCGTCCTGCGCAGCGTGCAGCTCGCTTGGCGCAGGCTCGGCGGTCACAGGGGCAATATGGGGTATTGCCAACGCAAGACCGAACAATAGGCCCTTCATCCAAAAGAAAGGCGCGCACAGGAATCTCCTATGCGCGCCTTGCCTTTTCATCGATCGACCGATCAGTATTTGAAGCCGAGCGTTATACCAAAGGTACGCGGATCGGCAAAGAAGCCGCCAGCATAGCCAAGTGCACCAAAATCGACCCCACGGACAAAGTCATGTGAGTTTGTGAGGTTCTTACCCCACAGACGCAGGTCAACCTTGGCGCCGCCTAAGGCCAAATTTTCCACCGCAAGCTGGGCGTCGATCAGGTTCCGGTTATCACCCTTCAACTGCTCATTAAACGGCGCACCGATATTATTGTTGAAGCTGTATTTACCATCTTCATAGGTATAGGCGACCCGCGCAGTAAGCTTGGTTTCGCCGGCACCCAAGGGGAAGCTGGCATTCAGGGCAACATTGCCTGTCAACGGTGACGTATAGCCGGGCTTTGCAATAGAGGCGACGTTGATGACCCCAGCAGGACATTCCGGCGATCCGGTAGCTGTCGTAGATGTCGGCTGACCGGTGCAGAATTCCTTATATTTCACATCAACATAGCCAATGCTGCCATCGATGCTGAAATTGTCGCTGACAATCGCCTGCATCTCGGCTTCAAAGCCAGTATAATTGACCTTACCGGCATTACCAACGCGCGTGGTGAAGGTACCAGCCGCCGCGTTAGGAACGGGAAGAATGACCGCCAGATCATCATAGATATTATGATAGGCAGCCACATTCAAACGCAGCCTGCGATCCAGAAGTTCGGTTTTCATGCCGACTTCATAGGACATGACCGTTTCTTTATCGAAGGATGGAATGCTGTTCGTTCCGGCATCGGCCGGATCGCCTGCGTTAAACCCACCCGAGCGATAGCCCGTTGCAGCGCGTGCATAAGTTGTGATGCCATCAGCCAAATCATAGCCGAGCATCAGGTTCCAAGTGAATTTGCTGAACGAATTTTTCCCAGTTTGCGGTGTTGCCAACAGGGCAGCACCATTCTGGATGCGGAAAATATTCTTATCGTCCCAAGTGTAACGACCACCAGCGGTTAACCGTAGGCCACTGTCCCGTCCACCAGGATAGAGTGTGAACTGGCCATAAAGCGCCTTGCTTTCCGATTGCGCGGTATAGTTAAGGACCGAAAGAGTCTGTACCAGACGGAAGCGCGCGGGATTGGTAGCCCGGAAGCTGGGAGCAAGCAAAGGTGCATAAGTGCTCGCTAGCTGCGCCGGAAAGCCAAGGCCGGCCAAAACAGCAATGAAGGACTGATCGCCGAAGAGATCGACATGGGTATCCATGGCATAGCCGCTATTCTGCGGATTGCGCTCGGAACCTTTCTCCCAGAAATAAAATCCGCCGGCAACCCAGTCTAGATTATCGGTATCGCCTGAGAATTCCAACTCGGTGCTGAACTGTTTGTGGTTACGGACATTGCTGGTATCAAACAAATTCTGCGAAATTATCGGCACAGTGGCCCCCGCAAGGAACGCAGATGTTGCCGCTGGTAATCCTAAATTTTGCAGCAACGGGGCGGGAAAACCATTGAAAAGCGTAGCTTTGGTAAAGGCCCGAGATGTAAACGCTCCCATTCCATCCAGATCACTGTTGACGCGACCATCCCACTGACGGAAGCCAGTCGTCATCTTCACTTTGAACGCATCAAAATCATTCTCGATCTGGAAATTATGCCCCCAAGTTTTGTCGGCAGAATAGCCAGAGATGTCATTGCATATCTCGTCACGATAGGTGCGCGTTGGCACCGCGAGTGGAACACAGGCAGCTTGCGCAAAAGTCGCACCCGCTGCCAAAAATTGCTGTAGCGGCGCCTGCTGGGTAATCGTCAACGCCTGCCCGTCCACGGACAAACTGCGCCGTGTGGCATCGGCGACATTGGTCAGCTGGAATGCGTTGGGCGAACCTTTGATCTTAGCCCAATCAAATATATATTGGATGCTACCGGTGCCGCCCAGCTCAATGCGGGCAGCCCCCCGGAACGAATCCGACTCGCGCGAACCTGGATCAAGCGAATCTTTTGGCTGCAAAATATTGTCGACCGTACCATTGCGTTGGCGGTGCGCATAAGAGAAGCTGGTTTTAATCCCTGCAATCTCGCCCGGATCAATGCTGATCTTTCCATTCCAAGCGTTAAAATTGCCGAGACCGACCTCGCCCTTAACCCTCAGAGCATCGGAAGGCTGCCGCGAAATGAACGCAATGGCACCGCCTGTTGTGTTGCGACCAAACAAAGTTCCTTGCGGTCCGCGCAGAACCTCAACGCGTTCAACGTCAGACACTTCAAGGCCTGCTGCACCGGCGCGTGCAATGTAAACGCCGTCAACATACATGCCACTCGCCATATCCAGACCAAAGGTTTCTGAGCCGCCGTTCGAAATACCGCGCATGGAGATGACTGCGGATGCGTTACTGGTGGTACCAGCAACAATCGTTACGTTCGGCGCAAGTCCGGAAATATCGCGCGCATCACGAATTTGCAGCTGCTCGATTTTATCCGCGCTAATCGCGCTGATCGCGATAGGCACATCTTGCAAATTCTGCTCGCGCTTTTGCGCGGTTACGACGATTTCATCGAGACCGCTGCCATTGCCTTCTTCTGCACCTTGCGCATAAGCCGGCATGGATATTGAGGCGAGACTGACACCTGCCAGCAGCGCAACCGCACATGAACGATTCATTATCTTCATTTTACCCTCCCGTTGTCGCCGCTCTATTTGGGTAACCCCTGTCGGCATAAACTTCTCCTGATACACAGGCTTCCTTGCTTGCGTAACGAAAGTCAACTCAAAATACGCATATCATCATTATAATTGCGTAAGTTTCACATTTTGCGGATTTGTGTCGCAAGACTGCAACATTTTCAAGCAGCCGTATTCCACGGATCATTGATCGTTCCGCGGGTTGTATAACGGCCATTCACGCGCGCTTGATATTCACCGGCGCGGGCGCGCGGGTTGTAAAATTGCTTGTACCAGATCCGCACTTTGTCAAAGGGGCCGTCACCCTTCACCATCATCGGATGAATGCAAGGGCGCTTATTTGCCCAAATTTCAAAATCCTGCGCAAAGGCTTCAACTCCTGCCACTTCATAGGCGCGCGCCAGTTGCCGGTCCTCTTCGGTAGGAACATCATTCTTCACTTTGACAAGTAAGCCGTACCACACCTTCAGTGAGCCATCATCAACCGGCGTATGCGCGATCAGCATATGCGAGGGAAATTCTCCAATCATCACAGACTGCAAGATCCCGGGACCGGTATACCAGGTATCATTGGTCATCGGCTCTGCGCCGTCGCCAGCAAGCGTCTTGTGGCCGGCCGAAAGAATCTGTCGGCAGACATGGGCGTCAAATTCATTTTCGAAACTGACCATATCAATCGAACCGTGAACGGGCCCAAGATGCCCCTTGTCCGCCATATTATCGACGACTTCTTGCGGATGACTATCCAGCACGCCCAAGCACTCGATGTTCCAGTTCACCCAACCAGCTTGGCCATATTGTTCAAAGGGCGGAAGATCATAATCGGCCGCAGCGCCTTCAGGATCATACCATACCCAAATCGCGCCGGCACGCTCGATCAGCTGAAAACTTTTAAGGCATGCCGCCTTGGGCGGCGGCGATGGTGAATAAGGGATATCGTTACAACGACCGTCCGGCCCAAAACGCCAGCCATGATAAGGACAACGGATATTGTCGCCCTCAACATGCTCCTGATCCTTAACAACATAGCTGGTTGTGTTCTTGGCAAGATGCGTGCCCATATGCGGGCAATAAGCCTCAATCAGGAAAACACGGCCCGATTGCCCCCGATAGAGCACCAGATCTTCGCCGAAATAGCGCACCGCGCTTGGCGTTGTCGTGACCTCCTCCGATGTCGCAACCATGAACCAGCCACGTGGAAAAACATATTCCCCTAATTTGTATTCCGCCGTTTTTGCCATGGCTTCACCCCTCCTTGATTCGCGCAATATTATTAGCACAAAATACGTAAGGGTGGCAAATCTTGTCTAAATTTATCGCATTATGCGTAATTATAAGTTTATTAGATTACGCAAATCAAGTTTAGTCATCCAAATCGAAGACTGCATCCGCCTCGGTGATCCGCACGACGCGAGCGTTGTATTTCACCGTTTTTACCGCGATCGAGGTTTCGACATGATGGACGCCAGGCAATGCCAATATCTGGTCTGATGCAACAGTATGCAGGTGATCCAACTCATTAAACAGGCAAATAGCCAGAATGTTGAACCGGCCCATTGTGATCATCACACCATTGACCGAGCGCAACTCAGAAATCTGCTTCGCAATTTCGCGCAGCCTGACGACCTCCGCTTGAACGCCGATAAAGGCCATCTTGGTCGAATTTTCGAGACCGAAGCTGGTGATTGCCGTAAAAGCAATCAGACGGTCTTGTTGTAGACGCTTGATCCGTCCGCGAACTGTGCCTTCGGTAACACCAAGATCTGCCGCAATTTTGCGGTTTGAAATGCGCGCATCCTTTGACAATATGTCAATCAGCTGACGATCAAGATCATCTATAACAGGCGCGCTCATACCTCGTCCCTCGCCTCGATAGGTGCAATATCGAACTTATATTTGACGACATCAACGGCAATGGCCGGAAGCATCGAGCGAATGCCCTGAATTTTCGAAAATTTGTCGAACATCAGGTCTGGCAGCTCATCAAAATCATGCAGCGCGACCAACAGGTCAATGTCATAGCGGCCAGTCACCAGATGGGCTGCGAATACTTCAGGAAACGCAGCAAGCTCGCTTGCTACTTCTGAGGCAGGACGCCCGTCCACCTCAATGGCCACTTCCATCAACACATTATAGCCATGGGCCGAAAAGTCAGACACCGCGACAACGCGAAGCTTGTTCTCATCCTCCATCCGCCGGATGCGGGATGAAACGGTAGCGGCAGTCAGGTTCAGTCGGTCAGCGATCTGCTGGTTTGTGGCACGACCGTTCAGCCGCAACTGCTCGACAATCGCGCGATCTATATCATCTGCAATAAATTCGTCGGCCATATTGCCCCCTTAACCCTTGCCCAACTGCGCGGGTGAAGCGCGTCCGTCAACCCGGATATTAACAAATACCTATCCTTGGAAGCGGATATTGCGTTATTTTGGGATCAGAAATTTTCGCATATCAGTAATTATATTGCTAATTGACCGTCAACTGCGCATCATTGCGGCATAAAGGGAGTGAGCAATGGAAAGACTGATGGGTAAGGTTGCGCTGGTGACAGGCGCGGCGCGGGGAATAGGTGAAGGGATCGTTCGTCGTTTCGTGGCCGAAGGCGCACGCGTGCTAATCACCGATGTGCTTGATGCCGAAGGAGAAGCACTGGCTGACGAACTGGGGCAGCATTACCGTCATCTTGATGTCACCTCGCGCGCCGATTGGGACGCGACCATTGCCGATGTCGAGACGCGTTTTGGAAAGCTTGATTGCCTAGTCAACAATGCTGGCGTGATTGTCTTTAAGCGGATTGATGACCAAAACGAGGCGGAGATGCGCCGGGTGATTGAGATTAACCTGATAGGCACCATGATCGGCTGTCAGGCTGCTATTCCCGCACTTGAGCGTGCAGGCGGCGGGAGCATTATCAATATGAGCAGCGCGGATGGGATAACAGGGGCCAATGCGTTAACCGTATACTGCGCCTCAAAATTTGGTGTGCGCGGCTTTACAAAGGCATTGGCGCTCGAACTGGGCCACCGTGGCATCCGGGTTAATTCGATCCACCCTGGCGGCATCCTGACGCCCTTATCCAACCCCACAGGCTTGCCAAAGGAACAATATGACAAGGGCTATTGGATATATCCCGCACAGAAATCGGGCGACCCGTCTGACATCGGCGCAGCCGCAGCCTATCTTGCCTCAGACGACGCACGCTATTGCATGGGAACCGAGCTTCTGGTCGACGGCGGGCTTGTTGCGGGCCATTATTATATGGGCATGCCGGGTGCCCCAGTTAATCCGTATGACTAAACGGCTTGCTTATGCGCTGGGTCTGGCGGGATTATGCCTGCCTTCTGCGGCCTCGGCAACCGGCGAGGCCGCGGCGACCGTTGGCAAATGGACTCTGAATGTTGCAGAGTCTATCCCGCCCCAGGGAAAGAGTTTCCGCCCCTTTACAGTAGAAATCCGCGAAGCAGGCGCGGTCCTTGATTTCACCCAATATGAAAGCGGTAAGGATGGTAAGATACGGGAATTTAGTCACCGCACGCCCACCGACGGTATCGCGCGCGATGTGCCTGGAATGGCGGGTGCAAAAATGGCTATGACCTTACTACCCAGCGGGGTGATTGATGCACAGTTCTGGTTCCCCAATGGGGCGTTGCAAAACAAGATTTGCGTGCTTGAACCGTCGCTAAAGCGACAAAAGTGCCTTGCCACCATCACCGCACCGGGCGGAGAAGTGGTCTTTTTCAAACATGTGCTCGACCGTGTAGAATAAGCTTACGCCGCCAGTTTTTCGCGGTCACCTTCGATCCTGTTGACCGCGAACAAGGCAAGCAGCGCACCAAGTAAACCGAAGGGGATCGCAACCGAAAGGCCGATGCGCAATGAATTGGCATCATTGCCAAGGGCGCTGCTCACGGCCCCTGCGAGCCATGGGCCTACAAAAAAGCCCAGCAATGTCGTCACCATGATGAAGGATGCGGTAGCTGCTGCACGGAAACGTTCAGGCAGCATATATTGCAGTGTGGTGATAAAGCCAATCGACCAGCCCCCACCCATCAGTCCTGCAGGGATAGCCATCGCTTTAGCAAGCGTGAAGCTGGGTGACCAAGTTGCAATCAGGACGCAGGCCGTCGCCGCAAACAGCGCGATGCCGGACATGCGTACCGGCCAAAGCATGGATTTCTTCGTCATCCGGTCCATCAGCGTACCGAAGAGCAATGTACCCGCCATGCCCGACAATCCAAAATAAAGCGCAAAGGCTCCTTTGGCTGAAACCTCTGGTACACCATAGCTGCGCGCAAATAGCTCTGGACCCCAATAGCCGAACGCGACCCCTGACAATGTCCCAAAACCAAAGGCAAACATCATCAGCAAATAACCCGGAGACCGGCGAAGCTTTGCTAGCATTTCGGCAAAAGGCACTTGCGCTGCACGGTTCGTCTGACGCGCGGGTTCACGCACGATCAGCAACAATAAAAAGCCCGCAGTCACGCCGCCAGCGCCGAGCAGATAAAAAGCTGTCCTCCAGTCATAGATATGGGCAATAGCAGGGCCGCCCGCTTGCCCTGCAATTTGACCGATATAGGTTGCAAGCGCCAATATAGCGAAGGCAATACCGCGCTTTTCCGGTTTGAAATAATCCGCAAGCAGCGAATAAGCAGGGGCGGCAAAGGCTGCCTCGCCCACGCCTACGCCGATCCGAGCAAGCGCAATCCCCCAAGGTGCCGTCGCAAGCCCGGTTGCGATCGTGCAGAGACTCCAAATTATACACCCCACTGCAATGATCTTCACGCGAGAGGATCTATCAGCAAAGCGTGCAATCGGCACGCCTGCGACCACATAAAGCACGACGAAAGCAGGCCCCATCAGCAGGCCCATAAAATCGTCATCAACGCCGAATGTTTCCTTGATTGGACCAACAAGCCCCGTAATCAGGAAGCGATCTGCATAGTTGAAAATATAGACGGTCAGCAGTGCAATCAGCACCACCCAAGGGTTGCTCAGCTTCGGCGCAGCACCCTCAGTCACGGAATTGCGCTCCACCATTGACGTGCCAGACCTGCCCGTTGATCCATTCGCCATCGGCAGAGGCCAGAAAAGTTACCGCTGCGGCAATATCTTCCGGTTGACCCAATCTTGTGTGCGGCACACCCTTTAACGCGCGCTCGGTATATTCGTCTGTCAGGTGCATTTTTACAGCCTCCGTCAGCACAACGCCGGGGCAAATCACATTGGCACGAATGCCCTTTTTTCCCCATTTCGCCGCGACATGGCGGGCGAGTGCGTGAATGGCATTCTTGGTCATCGGATAGGCAACCTGCCATGCGGCACCGCCCGATGCTGCGCCACTGGATGTATAGATCATCGCCCCGCCGCCGCGTTCAAGCATTTTGGGCAACGCTGCCTGCGTCGCAAGAAAATGGCTTTTGGTGTTGATCGCAAAGCTCTTATCGAGCACTTCAATCGGACAATTGAGCGCATCAATATCGCCATCAGTGCCTCCCGCCAGATTGCTATGATAAAAATCAAGGCCGCCAAAAGCTTCAACCGCCGCAGCAACGATTGCCGCTTGCGAATCCGCATTGGTGCCATCCAGCGCAACCGCTTTTGCCCTTCCCCCTTTGGAGAGGATATCGTCGACCACTTCTTGTGCTTGCTCAACCAAAAGATCGCCGATCACAACCGCAGCACCTTCGTCAGCCAGCCGCCGTGCTGTCGCTGCACCAATGCCACGCGCGCCGCCTGCAATGATACCGACCTTATCTTTCAGTCCGCGCATGTCTCTCTCCTGTTATTTGCGTAACATTTAACTCTATTTGCTACGCATATATCGAATGCATAACGCATACAATCTACAAATGCGTTATTTCTGAGGGGACGCAAGTGCCTCCAATCGTGCCCGCGCCTTTGCCGCATGATCGAAATAAACAGTCGATTCCTGCAACGGCATCGTTGGCTCGGCCAGCCGCGCCATATAGATATCAATCGCGAGACGCATCGCCTTTGCATCATCGGGCGCACCAAAATAGGCCCAGTCCGCTAGACGCGCAGCCAACTTGGGATCGGTCGGCAACAGGGCCCGTGCACGCATCTCAAGGGCATCAATGCCGCCCGCCATACGTACCGCTTCCTTAGCCTCGGCTTCAAAAGGTAAGGCAGCAAAATGGCCGGGAATGCCATCCCACCAGCCGGTCCAGCGCAGACTGACCATGCGCGCAATATCTTCGGGCCGATTATATTCGGTGTCGAGTTCGGGGGCTACGGCAAAGCGTTCTGGCCAATCAATGCTGGCGGCGATGGTATCGCGTCGTTCGCCTGAATTAAGCCGTGCAATCACCTGTTTGGAAACATGCTCCAGCGCATCAGCATTCAGGGTCAAGACACGCGCAATTTCCGTCTCGCCATTGATAGCGGCACTGTGCGTCGGCAGCAGATGTTCGGGTTTTTCGGCAACCATCTGGCGGAAGGCATCGACCCATTCGTCAATATGCCGCAATAAGCGCTTGCCATTACCGGCATTGGGCAAGAAGCCCTGATAATAATCCGCGGTAATAATCGCGCGCCGCGACGGCAACGAAAGCCATATCTGCTCCTCGGTCTCGGCAGGCGCGTGGCGCAGGTCGAATATCTCGCCATCGATGTTGAGCGAGAGCCGGTCGCGGAAAATAATGTCGGGTTTAGGTAGCCTGTCAACGCTAGTTGGCCAGCTTTCCAGCGGCTGATTATTCAGCCGCCCGATCGATCCGCCAAGCCGCACTTCTTTCTCTGCCATTTTCGGAAAGAGATCGCTCGTTACTGTTTTTGACCTAGGCCATTTCGCTTTCAACGCAGGCCAACCATAAGCGTGATCAACATGGATATGGCTGACGATGATATGCGTAAGCGGCTTTTTGCTGAGCGTTGGGATCAGTTCAGCCAGCACCGGTCCGATGGCAGCATAACCCGTGTCGAAAAGCACAAGCCCCCGCCGTGTTTCGATTAGTACAACATTCACATAAGGGAAGCGGATCAACCACATATCCGTGCCATGCTTCTCGACGGTCATATTGGCCTTGGCCGCGGCAATCACCTCTGGGGCGTCGCTCAGCATGGCGCGGGCAATGACCGGAGATGACGGTCCGCCAAAGCCATCGTTGCGGAACACATTGCGCAACACATCGGGATATTCTTTGGCGAGCAACGCGCGGCCTTGCCGGACTTGCCGGTCCTCACGGGTTAAAGCGATGCCCGCATCGGCCTGTCCAATTGTGGGTACCGCCAGCAAAAACAGCCCAAGCATCAGCGTGAATAGCCGCGCCATGCGTCAGGCCATCATCTGGTAGAGCAAGCCAGCAAGCGCGATCGCAGAATGGTCCTGCCAGTGTGGGCAAATCACTTGGATACCAACCGGTAGATGCCCATCACTGCCTACGGGCACCGAAACTGATGGCAAATTGGTATAGGTTGCAAGGCCAACCCATGCGATCTGGGTATAGAAATCAGTCTCTGCTCCGTTGATCATCAATTTACGAGTCAGCCAATCAGGATTGTCGATATGCGCGAACGCCGAGGTCCCAAAAACTGGCACAAAAATGGCATCATAATTTTCAAAGAGTCGCTGCCACTCACGTATCATATTCGCCTGCACGTCGAGAAGTCCAATCCAGCCGCGCGCGCCGATATCCGGATGCGCATCGCTCGGCGGTGCGCGCATTCCCATGGCCGTGTTAAGCAGCTTGGTATAACACTCGTGCATGGCCTCCAGATCGGGAATGTGCGTACTGCGCTCCTCGACAATCGCACCTGCATGGCGCGCCGCCTCTGCTGCATTGTGCAGGGCCGCCTGTACCGGTGCATCAAGCGCTGCCAATGGGTGGCTGTCGATCATCAATATCCGAACGCCTTTGAAGCTTTTATGACGCGCGCGCGGCAATGGCGGCATAGCGACCAAATCAAGCCCCAAGGCGAGATCTTCGGCGGTCCGCGCCATAGGTCCAGTCATCGACAACACCGTCGGCGCACCTTGCGCGCGGGGGAAATAATGGCCGTCAAAGGGAATGGTGCCATAAGTCGGCTTTAACCCCATGACGCCGCAGAAATGGGCGGGTGTGCGGATTGAGCCACCAATGTCTGAACCAAATTCCAGCGGCACATAACCTGCCGCAAGTGAAGCGGCAGACCCTCCCGAAGATCCACCCGGAACGCGGGTGAGATCATGCGGATTATGTGTTCGGCCATAGATAGGATTCACCGATTGGACATCGGCGAGCGCCACCGGCACGTTGGTTTTACCAATCACAATCGCGCCCGCCTCTTTCAGGCGCTTGATAACATGCGCATCTTCATTCGCCACAAAATCACTGGCAAAATCAAAGCCCCAAGTGGTTTTGAGGCCAGCGATGTTATAGCTTTCCTTGACGGTAACAGGCACGCCATGCAGCGGGCCTTTAATGTCTGTGGCATCCGCAGCCTCTGCGGCCGCACGCGCCCGGTCAAAGTCACGCACAACAACAGCGTTAATTGCACCATCGCCCGCCTCGATCCGCGCAATAGCTGCATCAACCGCTTCGAGCGCGCTCAGTTCTTTGCGCGCAATTTGCGTGGCCAGTTCCAGCGCTCCGGGTTCATTGTGCAGCTTTGGAACAGGCATAATCTCTCCTAATCGACGCTACCAAATACAGCCTTGCCATCCTTAATCGTAGCCACCGCCTTGATCGCAAAAATTTTGGACGGATCGCTGGTGAGCGGGTTACCATCGAGAATAACGAAATCCGCCCGCTTGCCAATCTTAAGACTGCCTTTGTCGGCGTCCTCGCCAATCTGCCAGGCGGCGTTGATCGTCACTTGTTGCAACGCGCGATAGGGTGAGATGCGCTCCGTCGGTCCCAATATGTCGCCCGATTGTGTCCGCCGGTTCACCGAAGACCAGACCAATCGCATGATATCCGGCGGCACGACCGGCGAGTCATTATGCGCGCTCGGACGAAGGCCAATCGACCATGCTGTCGCTTGTGGTGAAATAAAGTCTGCCCGTTCAGGTCCCAAAGCCACTTCGCGGTGCCAGTCGCCCCAATAAAATGTGTGATTGGCAAAAAAGCTCGGCTGAATGTCGAGTGCCTTCATTTCAATCAACTGTTCGCGCCGGACGACCTGATTGTGGACCGCAATCGTCCGCCTTCCCGAAAGCCCCTGCGCTTTGACGCCGTCAATCAATGCCTGCGTGGCTTCATCACCATTCACATGCACAAAAACCTGCCAATTGTTCGCGGCGGCCTCAGCGAAGCGCGCATTGAGCAGCTTCAGGTCAATGGCCGGATAGCCGCGATAATCCTTCCCTTGCCCTGTTGGTGGAACGGGAACGGGATCATGTAACCAAGCCGTACGGCCCTGCGGACTGCCATCAATGGTGAGTTTTACGCCGCCAATTCGCAGCCTATTTGCATAAGGTTTACCGATAAGCGCACGCACCTCTGGCGACCAATCCCGCTCGAATGAAGCCAGCGCAACCGTATCAATGGGCAGAAGGCCGCGCTTGGCGGCTTCGGCAAGCGCGGCCCAATTATCGGGCATGATCCGGCCATCCTGCCCCGTGGTAATACCATAAGATGCATAGATACGCGCACCGGCAACCGCGGCCTGCACGCTTCCTTCAATGCCTGGCGGCGTCAGGATTTTAAGCGCCCCCATCATTGCGGTTTCTTCAAGCACGCCATCGGGCGTCTTGCCGTCGGCTTCGCGGCGGATAATACCGCCTGGCGGGTTCGGTGTTTCGGCGCCAATACCCACCAATTTCAACATCGGCGTGTTCAGACTAGCAAAATGCCCGCTGACATGGATTACGGCGATAGGCAGTTGCGAAGATACGGCATCCAGATCATGCCGTGTGGGGAAGCGCTTTTCCGCAAGCTGGCTATCATCAAAGCCATTACCAATAACGGCCCCCTTTGCCTTTCCTGCGGCGATCCATTGGCGCAGCGCGGCCTGCAGGCTTGCGATGCTGTCGACATTACCTACTGGCGGCGGTTGCAGTTGCACCATCCCTGCGTTCATCCCGACAAAGCCCATATGCCCATGCGCGTCGATAAAGCCGGGAAGCAGGGTACGCCCCTTGAGGTCCACCCGTTTTGCCTTTTTGCCAGCGGTCTTGGTCATCGCCGCGTCCGCCCCCATGGCAACAATACGGCCATCGCGGACAACAATTGCCTCAACGGTCTCTGCTGCGTCTCCCTCCATCGTGATGATAGCCCCCCCCGTGTAAAGGGTCGCAGGTTCGCTTGCAGGCTTGGCCGCGATGAGCAACGGCGCGAGGAGGAGGAGCGACTTCTTCAAAGGGAGGCCTTTAGCGGCGCGACATTGTCACCTTCCGTTGTGGTTTCAGGATTCACATAATAGCGGCTGTAAAATTTGCGAAATTGCGCAATCGGTCCATCGCCTTGGCAGATGATCGGATTAGGCTGATATTGCTGCCTATCCCATACGACCTTGTCCTGATCGAGTTGCTTGTTCACATCCTTGATGATGGCACGCGCCACACCTGCCATGGGGCCTTCGGCTTGGTCCTTTGGCTGTGTATAGAAATACCGCACCAGCAATTTGTCATGTTCGACCGGCGTAATCGCCGCCAGCAACAATGTTTCACAAATTCCGGCAAAGCGGACCCATGCCTGCCCTGGTCCCATATTGTTTGCGGTGATTGCCCCATCAACTTCGCCCCTGGGTGTTCCCATTTTCGCGCGAACGATTCCTTGCCGATCCCATTCGCCCCATGTCAGCTCCGCCGTGGGCATGGTTGCCGTGCCATGAATATATTTGAAATGGGCAAAATCGACGCCATTTTCTGCCATATTCTGCAGGCTGCCCCATACATGCCAGCGACATTCATCGGGTTTGCTCCAATTGGGGTCGGTTGCCTCAGGAACGTGCACCACATCGAATAAAGGGGCCACGTCATGCGGGTGATACCAGAACCAAATGAAGCCATTGGCTTCTGTGATGTGCCATGTGCGCGTGCATTTGCGTTTCACCTGCGGCGGAATGGACGGCGAATAAGGTATTTCTTTGACCACCCCTTCCTCGCCATCATAACGCCAGGCGTGGAAAGGGCATTCGAGCAGATTACCTGCAACCTTTCCGCCATGCCCCATATGCGCGCCCAAATGCTTGCAATAGGCATCAACCATGCGGACCTGACCATCCTCACCGCGCCAAATGGCAAGATCGGTCGCGAAATAACGCAACGGCTTTACTTCGCCGACGGCCAGTTCGCTCGTCAACAAGGCGGGATACCAACCAAAAGGAAAACCGATATCAAGGTTGCGTTCGGCGGCGGATGCTCGGCCGGTCGGCTCGGCCATGCGCCATTCGAGCAGTTCTTCCTTGCTCATCTTTTCAAGCACCTGCCAGACAGCGACAGGCGCAGTACGGGCATCGGTAGCTTGGGCGAGGTTCGTGTCAGTCATAGTCATGCTCCTGTGCGCTGCTCGGTTACAGTCCAAACACCTTGATGGCGTTTTCTCTTAGGAATTTGGGCCAAACCTCATCCTTGAACGGTACATTTTGCATATCGCTGAAAATACGTTCGAGGCTGAGGCCCATCGGGAAATATCCTGCGTAGATGATCTTGTCGCTGCCACGTGTATTGGCATAATCAATGATCGCCTTGGGATAATGTTTGGGCGCAAAGGCGCTGGTTGAATAATATAGGTTCGGCCATTTCAACATCAGCTTCACCGCTAGTGCTTCCCATGGCTCGGCGCCGTGGCGCATCACGATTTTCAGATCGGGGAAAAACCAGCAGACCTCATCCAGATGCTCAACCTTTTGGGTTTCCATAGGGATACGCGGGCCGGGGATACCAACATTGAGGCAGATCGGAATACCAAGTTCTGCCGCCGCAGTGTAAAGCGGGAACATATATTTATGGTTAATCGCGACCTGAGGCAGCGTGCCTGCCGGAAACACGCTGATCGCGGACAAGCCAACTTCGCTATGTATACGCTTGATCCGACGGACTTCTTCAACGCCTTTATTGGGATCGCAAGGCAGGTCAAAAAAGAAGCGGTCAGGGAAAAGCTCTTTTGCCCTGCGTGAGGTTGCGTCATCATTCCAACCGACCAGCGCTTTATCAACATTATGCTGATCCATCTGCGCGACGGTCCATTTTACAAAATCTCCGGGGTTGCCTGTTTGCGGCACATCCTTGAACATATATTGCGCGGGCATCGAAAACTGCTTTAGCGTCTCCGCATCCTTGATGAGCGGACGAAAACTATCGAACCAGTCGGAGCGATCCTCGGCATTGGGAATGCCCAACATGCAGTCGATTACCTTAATATCGGGGGGCATCACCATATGCCTTATGCTCCTGCAAGTTGCCGCCAGTTGGCCCTTAATTTGATTTTATCGACCTTGCCTACCACATTACGCGGCAAGGGCTCGTCCGTTATGGCAACCACGCCCGGCATTTTGTAGCGTGCAAGTTTTTCGCCAACTTCGGTTTTAATGGAATCTTCGGTCACGCCAGATGCAACGACCACCGCGACCAACAACTCGCCGAGCCGTTCATCGGGAATTCCAAATGCGGCACATTCGTGCACGCCATCCATTGCCCCGATGACCCGCTCGACTTCGGCGCAATAGATATTTTCCCCGCCCGAAATCACCATATCTTTCTTTCGGTCAACGATGAAAACATAACCTTCCTCGTCCACTTTTCCGATATCGCCGGTACGGAACCAACCATCCGCAGAAAGCACCGCCGCCGTATCTTCGGGCCGGTTCCAATAGCCCTTCATCACCATTGGCCCGCGCACCATGATTTCGCCCGCTTCTCCATCGGGTGCGTCA
>JACCDK010600299.1_pt1 | contig 17226 bp, 16 predicted proteins | sample 7445871 | NCBI WGS metagenome assembly JACCDK01 (sample SAMN15323436, study PRJNA562643) | freshwater metagenome | isolation source: river surface water | place: USA:Blue River Watershed | collected 2017-08-15
CGCTGATGGCGCGCAAACGGCGGCTCGGCCCGTTTGGCGCACCTCCCGAAGACGGCGATCCCCTCGTGCGCCGCAAGGCTCACGAAAAAGCCGTTGCAGCATTGCTGCGCGCAGGCCACCAGTACGATCACGCCCGCTTCATCCTTGCCGCTGGCAGCGTCGCGGATGTCGAGCAATGGGTCGCCGAAGCGGCTGACGAGAAAGGGACCGAAGACCAATGGTAAGGCACATTCTGGCGGCTGCGATGCTGGCACTGGGGCTGGCGGCCTGCTCGGCGGGCGAGAGCGCCACGGCGAGCGCCCAGAGCCCCGCTCCCGCCCCGCAGGCGGCGGCCGTGCACCCGGTGTCGGGCCTTAAGGTGATCGACTTGGTGGTCGAGCGCGGCGGCACGCGGATCCCCTTCAAGGTCGAGCTTGCCGACACGCCCGAAGCCCAGGCGCGGGGCCTGATGTTCCGCGACGCGCTGGGCGATTTCGAGGGGATGATCTTTCCCTCCGACACGCCCGAGGTGCGCAGCTTCTGGATGAAGAACACGCCGCTCTCGCTCGATATCATCTTCATCGGGGCCGACGGGCGGATCATCAACATCGCCGCCAACACCGAGCCCTATTCGCTCGCGTCGGTAACCTCGAAGGGCCCCGCGGGCGCTGTGCTCGAACTGCGCGCGGGGCGGGCCAAGGCGCTCGGGATCGTGCCGGGGGACCGGGTGAAGTTCTAGTTTGCCTGCCCGCCTCCGCGGGCAGGTCCTCGGTGCGCTTCGAACCCTGCGGGTTCGAGCACCTGCGGCTCGCGCCGTGCGCTCGCGGTCGCTGCGCAACCTATCCATCGCCGGAATTGCCGTGTGGCATTTTCCCGGTCGCGCAAGCGACCGCGAGGCCACGCGGCCGAGCCGCAGGCGATCAGGCCCGCATGGGCCTGAGGCTCGCCGAGGACGTCCTCGCGGAGGCGAGGACGCAAACAAGGATTGGCGCTCGCCACCGAATCCGCTAGGCGCTGCGCCCATGGGTATCCTCGCAAAGATCTTCACCTGGTGGGACGGTGCCACGATCGGCACGCACCTGTGGGCCAGCCGCGTGCGCGGCGAGCATGTCGGCACCGATGCGGCCGGCAACAAGTACTACCGCGCGCGCGCCAGGGACACGGCCCGCCCCGACGGCTCCTACACCAGCCGCGAGAAGCGCTGGGTGATTTACGCCGGCGCCAATGATGCCAGCCGTGTGCCGGCCGAATGGCACGGCTGGCTCCACGGCACCTATGACGACGTGCCCGAAAGCCACCTGCCCCCGGCCAAGATCTGGGAGGTCGACTACACCCCCAACGCCACCGGCACGGCTGCCGCCTATCGCCCCAAGGGCGCGCTCGAGCGCGGCGGCGTGCGCGCCCGGGCGGTCGGCGATTACGAGGCATGGACTCCCGGCGGCGCCGAGTAAGCCGCGCGGTGAGGGCGCGCGTTCTTCTCCTGCCGCTGGCCCTGATGGCTGCCCCGATGCTGGCGGGGTGCGATTACTTCGCGCCCAAGCAGCAGGGCGCCGTCCAGGTGCCGCTCGACGGGGAGAGCCCCGCCGCCGCCCCTGCCGGCGTGACCACGGCTGCGCCCGGCAAGAGTTACGGCGCGACTCCGATGAACGAGCGGGTCGCGGTGATCGGCCTGCTCAACAAGCGCAACAATGTCTCGCAAGAGATCCGCCTGAAGCCCGGCGAGGCCCGCGCCATCGGGCCGGTGATCGTGCGTGTCTCCGCCTGCGAGCGCACCGCGCCCTGGGAAATGCCGCAGCAGACCGGCGCCTTCGTGCAGGTCGACATCCGCGGACGCGGCCAGCAGAACCACGCGCGGGTCTTCTCGGGCTGGATGTTCCTCGAAAGCCCGAGCCTCAATGTCGTCGAGCACCCCGTCTATGACGTCTGGGTCAAGGACTGCGTGATGCGCTTCCCCGGCGAGGAGGGCCCGGCCTCGCCCGAGGCCGACCCGAGCCCTGCGGCATCGGCCAGCCCGGCGGCCGAAGCGACGCCTGCTGCCGCGCCCGCCCCGGCCGCGACTCCGCCTGCCGCATAGCCTTCGGCGAACCAGCGCCACGCCATGCCGAGGCTCGCCTGCGGCTGGCCGCCCGCCCGCTCGACCAGCTTGCGGTAATCGGCCTGCGCCAGCTCGACCGCGCCCATCGAGCGCAGATGCCCGGTCATGAACTGGCAGTCGAGCAGAGCGAATCCGGCGCGGCGCATCAGCGCCACCAGCCAGGCCAGCGCGACCTTGCTTGCGTCGGGCACCCGGCTGAACATCGATTCGCCGCAGAACACCCGGTCGAAGGACACGCCGTAGAGCCCGCCGGCCAGCTCCGGCGCGCCGCCCTCTTCACCCGGCAGCCAGCATTCGACCGAATGGGCGTGCCCGGCGCGGTGGAGATTGAGGTAGCTCTGCACGATCCGCTCGCTGATCCACGTCTCGGGATGCTCGGGACGCGGCTCGGCGCAGGCGCGGATCACCGCCTCGAAGGCCTGGTCGACGGTCACGGTGAAGCGGTCGGCGCGCAGCACCTTCCGCAAGCTCTTCGAGAGGTGCAGCCCCTCGAGCGGAATGATCGCCCGCTCGCGCGGTTCGACCCAGAACACCTCGGGATCGTCGCGCCGGTCGGCCATCGGAAAGATGCCGCTGCGATAGGCGAGCAGCAGGGTCTCGACCGGGACCGGAGGGCGGGAGGGCGCGTGCATCGCAGCTCCCCTACTACAGGCGCGCGGGCGGCGAGGTAAAGTGGATTGCCTATGCCGGATGCCTTCGTTAAAGGGCGCCCCTGCCGCGAGTGCAGGGGTGTAGCTCAGCTGGTAGAGCATCGGTCTCCAAAACCGAGGGCCACGGGTTCGAATCCTGTCACCCCTGCCATTCCTGTTTTTCGAAGCGGCCTCCGCCGCTTCGTCCTCCCGGCAGATCCCTCGTTCCGCTGCGCTACACTCGCTGCCCCTGCTCCTTGCGCGAGTCACCTTGCAATCGCCTGTCCGCCCGCGTAAGGGCCTTGGCGTCTTTTCCGACATCGGTGAAAATCTCCAGCCCCTCCGGCGACCTTGTCCCGGGCGGCGCGGAGCCCTACCTGAAAGCCGACCGGACGAGACGTGAAGGCATTACGCGAAGGATTGAGGCTCACATGGCCGACAAGATGATCGCTCCCAAGGATGGGGCCGAAGAAAAGAAGCGCAGGACCTCGCCGGGCGAGTTCTTCAACCAGGTCAAGGCCGAGTCGAACAAGATCGTCTGGCCGACCCGCGAGGAGACCGTGCGCACCGCGATCTTCGTCTTCATCTTCATGCTGATTCTCTCGGCCTTCTTCCTCGGCATCGACAGCCTGTTCGGCGCGGTCGTGAAGGCGCTGATCGGCCTGCTCCAGTAAGGCGCAGCGCCCTTCCGCCTCTGCCCGTCAGACCCCATTTTCAAGGATCCCCCATGGCTCGCTGGTACATCATCCACGCTTACTCCGGTTTCGAGAACAAGGTGCGCGACGCGATCATCGCCGAAGCCGAGCGCCTCGGCCTTTCCGAAGGCGTCGAGGAAGTGCAGGTGCCGACCGAGACCGTCACCGAAGTGAAGCGCGGCAAGAAGGTGCAGGTCGAACGCAAGTTCATGCCCGGCTACGTGCTCGCCAAGCTGAACATGACCGACGATATCTACCACCTCGTCAAGAACACCCCCAAGGTGACCGGCTTCCTCGGCTCGGGCAACAAGCCGCAGCCGATCTCCGAGAAGGAAGCCTCGCGCTATTTCGGCGGTGTCGCCGAGGCCCAGGCCGCGCCCAAGCGCGACATCAGCGTCGATTACGAGATCGGCGATTCGGTCAAGGTCAACGCCGGACCCTTCGCGAGCTTCAACGGGATCGTGGAAGAGCTCGATTTCGACAAGCAGAAGGTCAAGGTCTCGGTCTCGATCTTCGGCCGCGCCACCCCGGTGGAACTGGGCTTCGAGGAAGTCGAACTGGTGAAGTGATGTTGTTTGGGGTGAGGCTTCGTTGAAGACCCGCCCCGGCATCTGCCAGAGGAAGCGCCGCTTCGCCACGCGCGAGGCGGCCGAGGCGGTCGCGGTTGCAGCCGACACACCCTTGCGCGCCTATAAATGCGCGCTGTGCAAGGCGTTCCACCTCACCAGCCGGACCAAGGGCCTGCGCGTGCCGCGCGGCGTGGATGGCGACGCGGCCAGCGACAGGGCGTAGCCCTGCGGCGGGCCGCGCAATCGCGCGCGCGATGTCCGATCTCGGGCGAGGGACGAGGCGGCATTGCGGATTTGCGAGCGAGCGGTCTGTTAGCCGCAGCCAGGCACAGAAGGGCCCCGGCCACGGTCGGCATCGGTGTTCTCGCATAGGTCGCGGCAGGCTGGCTTGCGCGACTGACCCGAAACCGGGCGCCCATCTCGCTGAGCGGCTCTGCCTCGGAAGACATTCGGGCGTTAGCGGTTCAGGCTGCTTCACGATCCAGGACGTGACGGCTGGCGAAACGCGGATCTGCCAGCCCAAGCGGTTGCCCGGCTCCTGTCGGCCCGTGGAGCGTAAAGGCTGCCACGAGCTGTCGCAGCTCGGCCGATTGTTGAGCGAGACTGCTGGCGGCAGCCGTTGCTTGTTCCACCATTGCCGCGTTCTGCTGGGTCATCCGCCCCATGTCGGTCGATGCCAGGCTGACCTGTTGGAGATTGTCTGCCTGCCCCTGTGATCGTTCGGCAATGGTGCGGACGTGTGTGTCGATGCGGCTGAATTGTTCCATGATCCGGGCGAAGGACTGACCGGTCTGCCCGACCAGCGCCACACCCCGGCTGACCTGTTCGGTGCTGGCGTTTATCAGGGCGGCAATCTCGTTGGCTGCATCGGCGCTGCGCTGGGCGAGCGCACGCACTTCATTGGCGACCACGGCAAATCCCTTGCCCGATTCACCCGCACGCGCGGCTTCGACGCCGGCGTTCAATGCCAGCAGGTTGGTCTGGAAGGCGATGCCTTCGATCAGGGTGATGATATTGCCCACTTCCTGCGATGACTGCTCGACCGAAGCCATGGTGTCGACAGCCTGTCGGACGATCTCGTCACCCGCTGCGACTTGGCTATTGGCCTCGGCGATCACGGACTGGACCTCCTTGGCGCTGGCCGCCGTGTTCTGGACATTGCCCACCACGTCGCCGAGCGCGGCGCTCGTCTGTTCGACCCGTGCCGCCTGCAATTCGTTGCGCTTGGCAAGATCGTTCGACGCGCCGTGGATCTCCTGCGCACCAACCGAGACGGTTTCGGCGGCACCAGCGACCTGCAGCATCACCGAGCTGAGTTCGGCCGCCGTGCGGTTGAAGTTTGAGCGGAGGATCTCGTATTCGGGCGCAAATGGCGTGTCGATGCGCTTGGATAGATCACGCGCGGCGAGTGCCTGCAATCCGCCGCCAAGCTGGTCAACCACGATTGCCTGCTGACGGTCGGCGGCCTGCTTGGCGATCGCGGCTGTCCGGAAGAGTTCGGCAGCGCGAGCGATCTCGCCGATCTCGTCCGTGACCTCCACGTCGGACACCGGGCTTGCATAATCGCCAGCCCCCAGGGCCTTGAGCCGTTCGGCGAGCCTGTCGAGCCTGAGAATGACTGTTTTCTGCATCAAACGGACCGTCGCGCCCAGCACGGTGAAGGACAGCAACGCCAGGCCGATCATCAACCACAGGCTGCTCGACTGCGCGGCGGCGTGGCGCTCTGCCAGCAGGTCCTCAAAAGAGAGGCCGATCTTCTCCATCGAGCCCTCAAGCTGATCGAAGCTGGCATTGAATTCGGGGAAGAGTTGCACCGCATCGGATCGCCCGCTGGCGGCGGCATCGACCATCTTGCGCGCGGTCGAGAGGTAAAGCTCGACATCGCGATTGGTTGCCTCAAGCTGCTGATGTAGTTGCGGGTCAACCGCAAGCTTGCGGTTCTCGGCCATGATCTGACGGTAGTTCGTCGCATATTCGTCAAGGTCGTCGCTAGCCTGGCGCACCTGGGCCGGGCTTTCGATTGCGGCACCGTAAAGCGCAGCAAAAACTGCACCTCGCGCTGCATCGTGCATCATATCGCCTACCATGTGGTTGCGCAGCATGGCGACGATCACCTCGTTCTCGCGATCGCTCCGGGTGCGCTGGTTATCGCTCCAGACAGCGGAAAGCGTCTGCACCAGAGTGAGGCTAATAAGGACCGACCCGATCAGGATCGCACGTTGCTTGATGGTCATAGACGAAAGGATCCTTGGGGGCGATTGGAGGGTCACCACTGCCGCATGAAAGCAAGAACGAAGCGCAGGCCGACAATGATCGCGTCACGCGATCCTGCAGCCCGGCTCGGGTTGTGGACATATTGGGCATCCGCTTGCACGTTCAGCCAGGGCATGACCCGGTCGGCGACGGTAAGCTCGAGCCCGGTTTCCGCGCCCCGCAACGGATTGCCGACGGCACTTTCATTGAGCCGGAACTTGTCCGACAGAAACGCTTGGTTGGCGCCGAACGAAAGCTGGCTTTCGGAGCGGCCGGGCAACACACTATTGACCAAAACCCCGGCCTGCCACCCGCCCCGATAGGGGGTCGTGTTGCCGTCCGAAATCCCCGCGCGCAGGAACAGGCTGGCCTTGCGCGGCGCATCTGGCGCAGGCGCAATCGCGGCGCCGATCGGCCATTCCAGCAGAACATAGCCGCCTTGCGCCCGTTGCCGCAGCGGATCGCCCTCTGCGTTGAGCAGGCGAACATCATCCTGCCTGTCGGTATAGGCCCATGCGCCGAACGCGATCTTGCCCGATCCCGTCCAGCCCGCCTCGCCAATGATCAGCGCGCCGTTTTGGAACATCGGCCGGATACCGCCGTCATCGCCCAGCACCCCCGCTTCGGCATTGACGATGGCAAAGGCCATGTAGCTATCGCCGGTGGGCTGAACCTGCACAGCTGCGGTAAGCGCGGTCGAAGGGAAGATCGCCGGGCCATTGGGTCCGGTCGCTGCCAGTTCCGAACCGATCCCGAAGGCCGGGGCGATCAGCAGACTGGCGGCCTCGTTGCTGTAGAACTGCTCGTTCAAGTCGATGAAGCCGGCGCTTAGCGTCACCGGCCATTCGCCAAGGCGCTGCGTCAGATAGAGCTGGTAAAGCTTGAGCCGGTTGTGAGGCACTTCGCTGTTGTTGATGCCTTGCAAGGTTCCGGCAAGGTCATTCGGCCGCTGCCCGGTGCCGGCAATCCCTTGCGCGACAAGGCGTGCACCCCGCCAACCCGCTGCGGTTTCAAGGTCGAGGTCTGCTGCTAGCGAAGCAAGATCGACATAGCGTGCGCCAGTGCCGCTACCTTGCGCGACCGCCACCAAATCGAGGATGTATTCGCCCGTCAGCGTGATGAGCGGTGCAGCGGATGACGCCGGATCGGGTTCATCTTCAGCGGCGCGCGCCGGCCCTGCCGCCCACAGGCAGGCGGCAAACGTCAGGCAGGCAAAACGCCCAGCGTAGCGCCAGCTTTGCGCACCCGAAGCAATCGTACCGGATCGGGACCTTGTCATTGCCAGGCTCACTCACACAATCACAGCTCGCACGCAGGGCGGCGAAATGCGCCCCGCGATCTCGCCTTTTTCCCGTGAGTGATTGAACATCGATTGAGTGAAGGCCTTGGTAGGCCTGCGTAACTTCACGATTTTGAATTTGTACAGCGAGGCAAGCGGCCGCTTCGTCCAGCGCCCCCCACCTTGGCCCTCCCGATTAAACAGAACCGGCCGTCCAAGAGTGACCCCGGCCGAGAGAAGAAGGTGCGCTTTCGGGATCGCGCAGGGCTAGAGCGGATGACCGCAATGGGGTCGCTAGCCGAACGGCGGGTTTTGGCTGCTTGTAAGGGAAAGCGGACGTTTCGCCATCCGTTTCCTACTCCGCGCCTCGCTGTTACCGTCCCGCCCCGGCTCTTTCCCATCGTTGTGTCCGGCCTGCGAGGTCGTCCGATGTTTGCGGCGCTAAACAAGGCCCTGCTCTCCTGTCCGTCCGCTTGGCGAGAATCGATTTAAACTCATGAAATAAATGATGAAACAGAATTCCCGCCAAGCGGACAGGGTGTCCGCTTTGTCCGCTTGCGCTGCGCCGCCGTCACAGCCGGGTTGCTTTTTGCGCCGCTTCCGCCTAGGCGCGCGCCTTCGCTCGGGGCCTCGTTCCGGGTGATTCCGTGCGGGAGCTTCCGGCAATGCACAAGCCGGGGCGTTTGACCGCTTAACATGAGCCGGGCTGGAAACAGCGCGGCAAGAGTGCGAACAGGAGCAAGGCCTCATGGCCAAGAAAATCGAAGGCTATATCAAGCTGCAGGTGCCCGCCGGCTCTGCAACGCCCTCGCCGCCGATCGGTCCGGCGCTGGGTCAGCGCGGCGTGAACATCATGGAATTCTGCAAGGCGTTCAATGCCGCCACGCAGGAGATGGAAAAGGGGATGCCGATCCCGACGGTGATCACCGTCTACGGCGACCGTTCCTTCACCTTCGTCACTAAGACCGCGCCGGCGACCTACTTCATCAAGAAGGCAGCGAACCTCAAGTCGGGCTCGAAGGAGCCGGGCAAGGTCTCGGCCGGAACCATCAAGCAGTCGCAGCTGCGCGAGATCGCCGAAGCCAAGATGGCCGACCTCAACGCCAATGACGTGGAACAGGCGATGAAGATCATCGCCGGCTCGGCCCGCTCGATGGGCCTGCAAGTGGTGGAGGGCTAAGCACATGGCAAAGATCACCAAGAAGGCGAAGATCCTCGCCGATCTCGACCGCGAGAAGCTCTACACCGTCGAGGAAGCCCTCGGCGTGCTGCGCCAGTTCAAGGGCAAGTTCGACGAAACCGTCGAAGTCGCCATGAACCTCGGCGTCGATCCGCGTCACGCCGACCAGATGGTCCGCGGCATGGTCTCGCTGCCCTCGGGCACGGGCAAGGACGTCAAGGTCGCCGTGTTCGCGCGCGGCGAGAACGCCGAGAAGGCGCTCGCTGCCGGGGCGGACAAGGTCGGCGCTGAAGACCTCATGGAAGACATGATGGCCGGCAACCTTGATTATGGCCGCGTGATCGCCTCGCCCGACATGATGGGCGTGGTCGGCCGTCTCGGCAAGATCCTCGGCCCCAAGGGGCTGATGCCGAACCCGAAGCTCGGCACCGTGACCCCGAACGTCGCCCAGGCGGTCAAGGACGCCAAGAGCGGCCAGGTCGAATTCCGGGTCGAAAAGCAGGGCATCATCCACTCCGGCATCGGCAAGCTGAGCTTCTCGGACGACGCGCTGAAGGCGAACTTCAAGGCGCTGACCGAAGCCGTCGTGAAGTCGAAGCCCTCGGGCGCCAAGGGCAAGTATGTCCGCAAGGTCACCGTGACCTCGTCGATGGGCCCGGGCCTCAAGGTCGACCTGTCGGAAGTCGAAGGCGCCTAATCTGTCCGGCCTCAAGGTCGGGCAATCAGGAAAAGCGGGGGCCGGAAGCGTCGTGCTTTCCGGCCCCTTCGTCTTGAGGCCGACAAGTCGTTCGGCCCTCTTGCTTTTTTCCCCGGCGATCCCATTTTCAGGGTAGCTGCGCGGCACCCCCGCCCGCGCGCCTTCAAGAGGTCTTGCCCCATGCCCCTTCCCTCGGAGCGCCTTGCCGGATGGCTCGCAACCAAGTGGCTGGTCGGCGCGGTCGCGCTGGCTGCCTTCGCGCTGCTGCTGAACCATGACCTGCGCCTCGGCATCGCCGCGGGTGGACTGCTCGGTGTCATCCTTGCGGTGTGGCTCTATCTCGCCATCCGCTACGGCTCGCTCAGCGGCGCGCCCTCGGTGCGCAGCGCCTTTGTCGAAAGCGCGCGCCAGCACGAACGCAACCGCCGCAGCGCTGTCGAGCGATCGGGCGGTCCCGCCGCGCCGTCCGACCGGCCCTGATGTCCCTTTGCCCCGGCCTCAGATGCCGCCGGGCGTGAAGTCGTAGCCCAGAGCGGCGAGCCCGTCGCCCAGCGCCTTGCAGCAGTTTGCGAGATCATCGGCACTGACCGAGCGGACCACGAAATTCGCGCCCACCCGGCCTTCGCGGAAGAAGGGATAGGAGCCGATCTGGCAGCTTTCATGCGCCGCTTCGACACGGGCCAGCAGCTCGGCGACCTCGCTTTCGGCCACCCAGCAGCCGATCGTCTCGGAAATGAGCGGCGCGCCGCCCTCAAGCTGGCCAGTGAGCGCATCGAGCATCCCGGCGGTGATGTGCGGCACCCCCGCCATCACGAACAGGTTGCCGCGCCGGATGCCGGGCGCGCCGGACATGCGGTTGGGGATCAGCTCCGAGCCCTCGGGCACCCGCGCCATCCTCAGCCGCCCCTCGTTGAGCCCGCCGCGGGTGGCGTAATAGCGCTCCAGCAAGGCGCGCGCCTCTGGGTGGATCACGACCGGCACACCCAAGGCCGCAGCCACCGCATCGACGGTGATATCGTCATGGGTCGGGCCGATTCCGCCGGTGGTGAAGAGATAGTCATAGGCGACGCGCAGTGCGTTCACGGCCTCGACGATCCGCGCCTCAACGTCGGGGACGACCCGCACCTCGGCGAGGCGGATGCCCTGCACCTGAAGCCAGCTCGCCACCTGCGCGATGTTCTTGTCCTGGGTGCGGCCGGAGAGGATTTCGTCGCCGATGACGATGAGCCCGGCGGTCCAGATCTTGTCGGGAGAGGTCATGATGACAGGACTAAAAGAGAATGGGGCCGATCCCAACCCCCTAATCGTCATCCCCGCGCGGGCGGGGATCCATCTGTCGGTTCCGCAGTGCGAAAGGATTGATGGACCCCTGCCTGCGCAGGGGTGGCGGAGTGTGGAACTACTCCGCCGCCTCGAGCTGTTCCTCCGCCCCGTGTGCATTGGCCCCGGCGCGGGTGAAGGTGAGCAAGCCGTCGGTCAGCGGGTCGTCCTTCATGCGCTTGCGGTCGACCACATATTCCTGGTTGAGCCGCCAGGGATAGCTCACCGAGTTTTTCGGCATGATGTGCTTGCCGCGCTGGATGTAGCCGCTCGAGAAATCGAACACGTCATCCTCGACGATCGCCGCCTCTGCCTCTTTCGTGAGCACCGGCGTGGCGATGGTCGCCCCTGTCCGGCGCATATGCTCGAGAACGCGGCAGACGTAATCCGAGTTGATGTCGGCCCTCAGGGTCCAGCTGGCATTGAGATAGCCGAACACCACCGCCAGATTGGGCAGGTTCGAGAACATGCAGCCCTTGTAGTAGAACCGCTCGTTGAACTTCACCGCCTCGCCATCGACGCGGACGTCGATCTTCCCCGCCACCGCGAGCTTGAGGCCGGTCGCGGTCACGACGATGTCGGCGGGGAGGAAGCGGCCATCGGTGAGGCGCACGCCCCCCTTCTCGAACTTGGCGATATGCCCGGTCACGACGTCGGCCTTGCCCGCCTTCATGGCGCGGAACAGGTCCTCGTCCGGCACCAGGCACAGGCGCTGTTCCCACGGCTTGTAGGGGGGGGTGAAGGTCGCCTTGTCGTAATCCGGCCCGAGCGACTTCTCGATCTTCTTGTAGAGCGCGTCGATCACCTTCTGCGGCTTGTCGCGCGCCAGCTTGAAGGAGAAATCCTGCATCTTGATGTTCTTGAAACGGGTCAGCCGGTAGGCGAGCGTTTCCGGCAGGACGGCGCGCAGGAAGTTGGCGATCGCGTCCTTGGCAGGACGGGTGAACATCCAGGTCGGCGTGCGCTGGAGCATCGTCACATGGCCTGCCTCGCGCGCCATCGAGGGAACGATGGTCACCGCCGTCGCGCCCGAGCCGATCACGACGACGTTCTTGCCCGCATAGTCGAGGTTCTCAGGCCAGAATTGCGGGTGGAGCACCTGTCCTTCGAACTCGCCGAAGTCGAAGCCGGGATCATAAGGTTCGTCGTAGTCGTAATAGCCTGCGCCGAGATAGAGGAAGTTTGCGGTGAGGTGCGTGCGCGAACCGTCGGCCTTTTCCATCTCGACATGCCAGCGCGCGTCATCGTGGTGGAAGTCGGCGCTGACCACCTTGAGTCCGAAGCGCATGTGCTGGCGGATGCCGCGTTCATCGACGATGCGATCGAGATATTCGAGGATCGCAGGCGCATCGGCGATGCTCTTCTCGTGCCGCCACGGCTCGAAATCGAAGCCCAGCGTGTGCATGTCGCTGTCCGAGCGGATGCCGGGATAGCGGAACAGATCCCACGTTCCGCCGAGATTATCGCGCCGCTCGACGATGCAATAGGAGTGGTGCGGCGCCTTCATCTCCATGTGTGCGGCCATGCCGATGCCGGAGATCCCGGCACCCACGATCAGCACGTCGAAATCCGGCGGTGTGGCAAGCATGGCAGGCCCTCTCTCTCCCTTGTTGACACCGATGTAACCACACAGCTCCCGCAAAAGCGAGTCTTGAATGGCAAAGTGCAACTGAGTTTGGGGTGACGTCCTGCGGGCCAGGCTCTAAAGCGCGCAGCCATGACCCTCCGTGCCTGCCTGTTCGCCCCGCTGCCCCTCGCACTTGTCGCAGCGCCGCTGGCCGCGCAGGACGCCGGCGACAGCGGGGGAGAGCCCGTCGCCGAGGGCGAGGCCATTATCGTCACCGGGCGCGGGCTCGATCCGGCGCTCTCGAGCGCGATCTACGCCACCACCACGCTCGAGCGCGAGACGATCGTCAGCAGTCCTTCCGGCCGGATCGAGGACGTGCTGCGCAATGTCGCGGGCTTCCAGCAATTCCGCCGCTCCGATAGCCGTTCCTCCAACCTCAGTGCGCAAGGGGTGACGCTGCGGGCCTTGGGCGGCAACGCGACGAGCCGCGCATTGGTGCTGCTCGACGGGGTGCCACTGGCCGATCCCTTCTTCGGCTATATCCCTCTCTCCGCAATCCCGCCCGAGACGCTCGGCACGATCCGGGTGACGCGCGGCGGCGGCTCGGGGCCGTTCGGGGCAGGCGCTCTGGCGGGCACGATCGAGATGGAAAGTGCCGGGCCGGGGGCGGGCGGGCCGTTCCTCGGCAGCGCGGCGGTCAACCAGCGCGGCGAGACCGAGGCCAGCGGCGTGCTGACACAGCGCCTCGGCAGCGGCTTTGCCGTGGCGAGCGGGCGCTGGGACCGGGGACAGGGCTTTTTCACCACGCCCGAGGCACAGCGCGTGCCTGCCACCGCGCGGGCCGCCTTCGAAAGCTGGAACGCGGCCATGCGCGCGGTCGCGCCGCTCACCGGCGAGGTCGAGGTTCAGGCCCGCATCGCTGCCTTCCGCGATGATCGCACGCTCCGGTTCCGGGGTGCCGATTCCTTCAGCGAAGGGCAGGATGCCTCGATCCGCCTAGTCGGGCGCGGAGAGTGGCAGTTCGATGCGCTCGCCTATGTCCAGGCGCGCGATTTCGGCAATGTCGTGATCTCCTCGACCCGCTTCACGCCGACCCTCGACCAGCGCGCCACGCCCTCTACCGGGATTGGTGGCAAGGTCGAGCTGCGCCCGCCCCTGCTCGAAGGTCACGATATCCGCATCGGTGCCGACTGGCGCCGCGCCGAGGGCGAGATGCAGGAGGAGGCGCTCAATGCCGTCACCGGGCGCGTCACCGAGCGCCGCCGGGCCGGGGGCGCGACCGACAATCTGGGCCTGTTCCTCGAAGATGACTGGCAGATCGGCCCGCTCACCCTGAACGGCGGGGTGCGGGCGGATCGCAGCAGCATCACCGGCGGTTTCTATAACGCCGTGAGCGCGACGGGCGCACCCCTCGGCAATATCGCTGCGCCCGACCGCTCCGGCTGGTCGGCAAGCTGGCGGGCGGGCGCTCTGTTCTATGCCACCCGCCGCCTCGATCTTCGCGCGGCGGCCTATACCGGGCTGCGCCTGCCGACCCTCAACGAGCTTTACCGGCCCTTCGTGGTCTTCCCGGTCACCACCGAGGCGAACGCCAGCCTTGCCAATGAACGGCTGCAAGGCTTCGAGGTGGGGTTCGACTGGCAGCCGGTGAACGCGGTGGTGATCGCGGTGACCGCGTTCGACAACGCGGTCGAGAATGCCATCGCCAATGTGACGGTCGGCCCCAACCTGCGCCGCCGTGCGAACCTGCCTGCCATCAAGGCGCGCGGGATCGAGGCGAGTGTCGCGGCAAAGCTGGGCGCGGTGAGCCTCGACGGGGCACTGGCCTGGACCGACGCAGCGGTGCGCGGGCGCGGGCTCTCCGCCGATCTCGACGGCAAGCGTCCGGCCCAGACGCCGGAATTCGCCGCCACCTTGACTCTCGGCTGGGAACCGGCTGCCGGCTGGCGGCTGGCGGGAACCTTGCGCCACGTCAGCGCGCAATTCGAGGATGACCGCCAGACCGACCTGCTGGTACCCGCGACAACGCTTGACGCTTTCCTCGCCGCGCCGCTCGGGAGCGGCATGTCGCTGGTCGCCCGGGCGGAGAATATCACCGGCGAGGCGGTGATCACCCGCAACCAGGGCGGCTCGATCGACCTTGGCGCGCCGCGCACGCTGTGGCTTGGCCTGCGCTACGGGTTCTGACGCCGCGGCGAGAAGCTGGGAAAGATCGTTGCGGGGGCGCTGAGGGTCAGGGCCCTCATGCTGCGTTGCAGCACATGATGTTGCATTTTTGCTACATTCTCCCAGAACTTTGCCTGTGACTCTTGTTAGGTGACGCGACCCTGATAGGCTCCTCCGCGCTGACCAAGCCCGGCACCAAGACCGGCTGGCATGTGGAGAGAGGGAAATTCATGACGCGCAAGATCGCAAAGCTCGCCTGTGGCCTCATGGCCTGCAGCGCATTGACCACGCCTGCTTTCGCCCAGGACACCGATACCGCTGCGGCACCGGCAGGGGATGACGGCGTCATCATCGTGACTGCCACCCGCCGCGCGCAGGACGTGCAGGACATTCCGCTGGCGGTGACCGCAATCTCGCCGCAGCAGCTCGAGGCGCAGCGCGTTGTCAACATCCAGCAGATCTCGGCTCTCGCGCCGTCCTTCACCGCCAGCCAGGCGCAGCTCGCCTCGGGCTCGGTGGTGCTGCGCGTACGCGGCATCGGCACGACCTCGAACAATATCGGCTTCGAAAGCGCAGTCGGCATCTTCATCGATGGCGCCTACCAGTCGCGTCCGGGCGTGGCGCTGAGCGAATTCGTCGATGTCGAGCGCGTCGAAGTGCTGCGCGGCCCGCAGGGCACGCTTTTCGGCCGCAACACCTCGGCAGGGGCCCTCAACATCACCAACGTGCGTCCCGATGTCACCTCCTTCGGGGGCTTCGTGAACGCGGAATACGGCAATTTCGACGAGAGGAGCCTGCAGGGCGCGATCAACGTGCCGGTGGTCAAGGACACGGTGGCTGTCCGCCTCACCGGCGCGTTGCGCCAGCGTGACGGCTTCCTCGATGTCGTCGACCGCACCGGTCGCAAGATCGGCGAGACCAACACCGCCGACCAGTGGCTGGTGCGCGGCCAGATCGGCTGGGATACCGAAAGCGGGATCCGCGGCCGCATCATTGCCGACTATTCCAAGAGCCAGTCGAGCTGCTGCGGCGCGATCGAGCTCTACCAGACGCCGCTGGTCACGAACGGCGCCTTTGCCGCAGTTGGCCTCGGCGCGAATGGCGGCAATGGCCAGCCCTTCACCGCCACCGCGCCGCGTGACAACGGCGGCTTCGAGCGCGCGATGGACAACCGCATCGTCTCGGCCAACTTCGCGCCCGAGGCGGACATCGACAACTACGGGGTGACCGGCGAGCTGGAATTCCCGGTTTCGGACAGTGCCAACATCATCTTCATCGGTTCGTACCGCAAGTACCAGAGCTTCGAGCGTTACGATTCGGACTTCACCGGTCTCGACATCTTCAACGTCAACCGCCTGAACCTTGATCTCGACACCTGGACCGCGGAACTGCGCTTGCAGGGCGAAGGCATGGGCGGCAGGCTCAACTACATGGTCGGCGGGTTCTTCTCGGACGAACAGATCGACCAGTCGGCGGCCTTCTCGCTCGGCGCGGACTATGACCGCAACTTTGGCGCCTTCCTTGGCGCTGCCGCGGGCCCGCTGCCGCTCCAGACCTTCACCGGGGTCAACCCGACGGGGACCAGCAACGCCAACGCCTTCCAGCAGGATGCCAAGAGCTACGCGCTGTTCACCCATAACAGCCTCGAGCTTACCGACGGGCTCGAGCTGACTGTCGGCCTGCGCTATTCGTGGGAAGACAAGTCGGGCGGCTTCCGGCAGAACTCGGTCAACAACCAGGTCTGCCCGGCGACGCTCTCGCGGCTCGGCGCGATCGGTGCGGTCAACGCGGCGCTGGTTCCCGCCTTCATCGGCATCGGCTGCTTCGGCTTCACCGCCCCGGTGAACCTGCCGCAGGCCGCTGCCCTGCCGCTGCCGCGCACCTTCCAGTCGAACTTCAAGGACGAGGAGCTGATCTACACCGGCAAGCTCGCCTATGAGTTCAGCCCGTCGGTCAACGCCTATGCGAGCTTCACCCACGGCTACAAGGCGGGCGGTATCAACCTCGATACCACCGCGGCGGTGGGCGGCGCAGACCCGCGCTTCCTGTCGGAAGAGGTCGATGCCTATGAAGTTGGCCTCAAGGCCCAGACTGCCGATCGTTCGGTGACGGTCAACATTGCCGGCTTCTACGAGAAGTTCACCAACTTCCAGGTGCTCGAGTTCACCGGCACGGCCTTTGCCACCTTCAACGTGCCCAAGGCCAACACCCGCGGGGTCGAAATCGAAAGCCTCGTGCGTCCGGCTGACGGCCTGACCCTGAACCTGGCTGCCACCTTCCTCGAAGCGAGCTACCCGGACGATTGCGCCGGCACCCAGATCGCTCCGCAGGTGGTGGGTCTTTGCGGCAACGATCTCACCAATGCACCGCGGATCGTGGCTCTGGCCGGTGCGATGTGGGAGAAGCCGATCAACGACAACCTCGAGTTCTTTGTCTCGGGGCAGGTTCGGATGGAGGACGACCAGCGCACCGCCACCCAGGCGATCGTGCCGCCGAGCGCCCAGCAGATCGCCACCCTCGGCGTTGCCGGTGCGGTCGCGGCCCAGCCGAAGATTGTCGCCGACATCCAGGACGGCAAGGCCTTCGTCAACATGCGCGCGGGCCTGCGCTTTGCCGGCGGCAAGTATGCGCTCGAAGGCTGGGTCAACAACCTGACCGACGAAGTGGTGCGCGGGGTGACCTTCAACACCACGCTGCGCAGCACCGGCGCGACCAACTCGCGTTCGGCTTTCACCCTGCCGCCGCGCCAGTACGGCGTCACCCTGCGCGCCAAGTTCTGAGTGAGTAGAACCAGTTA
>JACCDK011596172.1_pt1 | contig 17224 bp, 13 predicted proteins | sample 7445871 | NCBI WGS metagenome assembly JACCDK01 (sample SAMN15323436, study PRJNA562643) | freshwater metagenome | isolation source: river surface water | place: USA:Blue River Watershed | collected 2017-08-15
AACAACACCGTGCGAAGGCAGACGCCCCCTATAGCTATACCAATGGCAGCAAAGGCTATATGCGCGAAGCCGACATCATCAACTTCATGGAAATCCATGGCTTTGAACTTGTCGCAAAGAGCGAAGTGAACGCCAACCCAAAGGATAGCGCAAACTGGCCCGACGGCGTATGGACGTTGCCGCCTGCGCTCCGTTTGAAGGATGTCGATCGCGCAAAATATGAGGCGATTGGTGAATCTGACCGGATGACATTGCTGTTCAAAAAGCGCGACTGATGATTTTGCGGTAAAATTGCACTTACAATTCTATTGCATTTTACAACAATGGTGATTGCGGCGTGTTTGGGGGTCCGGCTATAGACGCCGCATGATCAGAAATATAACCGTTGCCGCGCTGCAACTACCTTTGTCGGCAAATGAAACCGAAAATATCGATGCCGTGAGCGATCTTGTCGCGCAGGCCGCCGATCGTGGCGCGCAAATCATCCTGCCGCCCGAACTGTTTTCAGGACCCTATTTTTGCAAAACGCAGGAAGAAGCGCATTTCGCGCTCGCGCGACCAGTGTTGGAGCATCCTGCGGTCAAGGCTATGGCTAAACTGGCCAAATGCCTTGGCGTAGCTATCCCCGCCAGCTTCTTCGAACGCGATGGCGCACATTTCTACAACAGCATCGCCATGATCGATGCCAATGGCGAGATTATGGGGATATATCGCAAGAGCCACATTCCTGATGGTCCAGGCTATCAAGAGAAATATTATTTCCGTCCAGGAAATACCGGATTCAAGGTCTGGGACGTCTTCGGTGCGCGCATCGGAATTGGCATATGCTGGGACCAATGGTATCCAGAATGTGCGCGGGCTATGGCGTTAATGGGCGCTGAGCTTTTATTCTACCCCACAGCCATAGGTGCAGAGCCGCAGGATGCAACATTGGACACGCGGCACATGTGGCGGCGGGCAATGGTCGGCCATGCTGTATCAAACTGTATGCCTGTCATTGCGGCTAATCGGGTCGGTAGCGAAAACGATCATGGTCAGGCCGCGCAAAAATTCTATGGCACCAGTTTTATCGCTAATGAATGGGGCGATGTGGTCTGTGACCTGGACGATGCCGAAACAGGTCTATTGTTATCGACTTTTGACTTAGACCAAGCCCGCACGCACCGCGCCAGCATGGGCTTCTTTCGAGACCGTCGTCCCTCATTATACACCCGCCTTGCTGAGGATATTTGATCTGTCGCATCTCTATCTCATTGGCATAGGTTCAAACCAGCCACATCCCGTAATTGGCACGCCGAACCGCATCATCCCGCAAGCAATAGCGGCGCTGGAGATGGATGACATTGATGTCTTCGCGCATTCTGCGACCATTCAATCCAGCCCGATGGGGCCATCGTCACGCCGCTTTGCCAATGCAGCGGCGGTAGTGGCAACTGAACTTGAACCGCCTGCACTATTGGCCCGTTTGCAGGAAATCGAAAGCCATTTCGGACGCATCCGTCGCGGTCAAATCTGGCGCGCGCGGGTGCTGGACCTCGACATTCTCTTATGGTCGGGCGGTATGTGGGCTGACAGCAACCCGAGACTTTCCATTCCCCATCCGGGCCTACGATCACGCAGTTTTGTACTTACGCCAGCCGCCATGATTGCCCCCGATTGGCGCGACCCAGTGTCGGGGCTTAACATTCGGCACCTACAATCGCGATTTAACCGACCAAAGGCGCTTGACCAGTCCTCCCACCGCCATTAGGGGGAGCGCTCTCCTTTGAACCGATGAAGGTTCAAATCGGGGGCCCTTAGCTCAGTCGGTAGAGCAACTGACTTTTAATCAGTAGGTCGCTGGTTCGAATCCAGCAGGGCTCACCATATATTTGGGGAGTGGAAACCAGCATGTTGCCACGCCCCCAGCTACGAATCCCTTACTGGCCGGTGAACACCGCTTTGCGTTTCTCTACAAATGCTTTTGTGCCTTCGACGGCGTCGCTTGAGCTGCCGGCAATCCGTTGCCCCTCGGCTTCGGCGAGCAATTGTTCGGCATAAGAATTTTCCATCGCGGTCAGAATGTTTTTGCGCATTACAGCATATGCTACGGTGGGGCCGTTGGCGAGCCGGATCGCCAGAGCGCGCGCTTCTGTCTGCAACGCTTCATCTTCGACGCATTTGTAGATCATGCCCCAATCAGCCGCTTTTTCGCCGCTGATTTTTTCACCGAGCAGCATCATTTCTGTAGCGCGTGCTTTGCCAACCAAGCGTGGTAACATCCACGATGCACCACCATCGGGGACAAGGCCAATGTTCACAAACGCCTGAAGAAAATAGCCAGATTTGCCCGCGATGACAAAATCACCGCATAGACCAATGGAGCAGCCAATACCGGCTGCCGCGCCGTTAATCGCTGTGACTATGGGCATATTCAAACGCGCGAGGTTCATCATCAGCGGGTTATAATGCCGAGTCAGCGCGATATAACTGCCCTCTCCGCGGGTAACTGATCGGTCACCACGTGCCGAAAGATCCGCACCAGAACAAAAGCCTCGTCCTGCGCCAGTGATAACTAGGCAACGGGCATCGCCAAGGCCATTGGAAACGGCATCGTTTATTTCATCGGCCATTTCGAGCGAACATGCATTCATGCGTTCAGGGCGGTTGAGGGTGATTGTTGCTATGCTGTCGGCAACATCCAAAGTGATCGTTTCATAAGTCATAAATAAGCACCCTCCTAAGGCATTCGTCTTCCTGTCGGCTAATTCAGTCGCGCGTTCCAAGCAAGTCTCGTGCGACGACCCAATTGTGTATTTCGCTTGGGCCATCATAAATGCGCATCGTCCGCAACTTGTTGGAAAGCAGATATAACGGCATTTCGCGCGTCATTCCCATGCCACCAAACATCTGCATCGCGTGATCGACAATATCATAGGCAGTTTCAGTGCAATAGGATTTGATCATCGAAATTTCTTGTCTGGTGTCACGACCTTCGTCCATTTTCCAAGCGCAATCATACGTCATCAACCGCATGGCATGAATCCGCGTGGCGGCATCAGAAACCCAATTTTGTACGGTTTGGCGGGATGATAAAGCTTTACCAAAGGTCACGCGTTGCGGCGCATATTCTATCATCATATCAAGCGCGCGCTGCGCCATACCAATTGACCAAGAGGCCATTTCTATCCTTCTTGTACCCAACCGGACTTGCATGGGCAAAAACCCCTGCCCGCGTTTGCCAAGCAATTTCCAGCCCGGGACGCGGCAATCATCGAGCGCAATTTCATATGTCGCGGTACCGTCAATCATTGGAATTTTGCGCAGGACATTGAAACCGGGTGTTGCGCGATCGACCAGAAATGCAGACATTCCATTTCGACCTTCGGGATTTTTGTCTGTCACGGCCATCAATATGGTGAAATCGGCCTCATCCGCCTTTGTTATCCAGATTTTACGCCCGTTTATAATCCAGTCGTCGCCATCCTGAACTGCGGTCGTTTTCATCAATTGCGGGTCGGCTCCGGCACCCGGCTCCGATATCCCAATGGCAGAAATTGTCTCACCGCGCACATAAGGCGCCAAATAATGTTCGCGCTGCTTTGCATCGGCCGCCGCCATCATCATGCGCAAATTGGGAGAATCTGGCGGGATTGTGTAAGGCGTAACTGTCCGTCCAAGTTCTTCACCCACACCCACCATGGCAACCATGGGCAAATTCATACCGCCCACTTCCTCTGGCGCATCCAGTCCCCACAGCCCCAGATCCTTCGATACCAGATCGACGCGCGCTTGCTCTTCTTTGGTCAGGTAACTGCCTTTACCCGCCGTCTCGCGCAACAAGACATCGCTTTCCAACGGCATGAGTTGCGCGTCCACAAATTTGCGGACAAGATCTTTGAGCATCTGATGCTCTTCAGCGAGTGCGAAATGCATAGGCGTATCCTTGACTTAATAGCTGCGCGGAAGACCGAGAACATGCTCTGCAAGATAGCTCAGGATCAAGTTGGTGCTTATTGGGGCAACAGTATAAAGGCGCGCCTCGCGGAATTTTCGTTCGACATCATATTCTTCGGCAAAGCCAAAGCCACCATGCGTTTGTACGCACATATCCGCAGCAGACCAGCTCGCCTCAGACGCCAGTAGCTTTGCCATATTGGCTTCGGCACCCGCATTACCGCCGGCATCAAACACATGCGCCGCATGATGGACCATCAATTCCGCTGCACACATTTGGGCGTAGCACCGCGCGATGGGGAATTGGATGCCTTGGTTCTGACCAATGGCACGACCAAAAACATTGCGTTCTTTGGAGTAGTCCGTCGCTTTTTTGATGAACCATTTGGCATCGCCAATGCATTCGGCGGCAATCAATATCCGCTCGGCATTCATGCCTGAAAGGATATAACGAAACCCCTTGCCTTCCTCACCAACCAAGGCGGATGCTGGAATTCGCATATCATCGAAGAAAATTTCGGTGGTTGAATGGTTCATCATCGTGCGGATCGGTGTAATCGTCATGCCCCCTCCCACCTCGGATTTTGGGCCAACAACTTTGCGCATATCAACCAAGAAAATCGAGAGACCTTCGGTCTTACTGGTCACCTCTTCAATTGGCGTTGTGCGAGCAAGTAGCAGCATCAAGTCGGAATATTCCGCACGACTGGTCCAAATTTTCTGACCGGTGATGATGTAATCATCACCATCCCGAACCGCCATAGTCCGCAGCGATAATGTGTCGGTACCGCTAGTCGGCTCCGAGACGCCAAAGGCCTGCAGCCGCAGCTCGCCTGTGGCGATACGCGGGAGATATTCCTGTTTCTGTGCCGTACTGCCATATTTCAGCAACGTATTCATAATGTACATTTGCGCATGGGCCGAAGCGCCATTACAACCCGCTGCCTGAATTTCTTCCATGATCACCGCTGCGGCATCAAGCTTTAGTCCCGATCCTCCATAGATTTCGGGAATCAGTGCGGCGAGAAATCCCGCTTTGGTAAGTGCATCCACAAATTCACCAGGATAGGCACGTTCCTGGTCCTTTTTGCGCCAATATTCGCCAGGAAACTCGGCGCATAATGCCTGCACCGCACGGCGTATTTCGCTAATATCTGGACTTTCAGACATTGGGTTATTTCCTTTGCGCGGTTGCCGCTGTGACTTGCCGTCCATCGGCGGCAAAGGCAGCCATTTCAATTTCATCACCCGATCCTCGCATCACAAGATGCAAAGCCTCGCCACAGATTGCTGGCGAGAGGCCCCGGTAAGAAAAATGTGCCAATGCATTATCGCCGAATTCACGCCGCGCCAAATCCAGTAATAATGTCGCCGTCAGTGGCCCATGGACAACAAGCCCGCGATAGCGCTCTTCGTCTTGCGCATAAGGTAGATCATAATGGATGCGGTGGCTGTTAAACGTCAGCGCGGAAAAACGAAATAAAAGCGGTTCGGTTGGCACGATCAAGCGGTGCTTACTCCAACCCTCTACAGCAAAGCTGCCTTCGCTATTTTCGCGCGGGGATAAAGCAGCGTCTAGCGCGGCAGCTTCACGATACACGATGCTCTGCACCTCGCGAACCGCAATTCCGTTTGCGCCGAAAGTTTCATGGGCGACATCGACAAAAAATAATTGGCCAGATCCGCCAGATTTTTCAGTAATGGATTGGACGCGCGATGTTCGCGTAACAGCTTCACCCAAGTGCAGGGGTGCGAAAAAATCAACTTTGCTGGATGCCCACATGCGGCGTGGTAAGGGTACCGGCGGCAGAAAACTTTTCGGATTGTCCTCACGCACGGGGTGGCCGTCTGGTCCGAGTTGCGCCGTTGCAGCATCTGGCACGCATAGGCACCAATGTAGTCCTTGCGGGACTTCCTCATCGTTTGGCGCGACACGATCAAAAGTCGCAAGCCAACGCGCTACCAGACTGTGGTCGATGCGATCTGTCCGTACTTCTTCACGTCCAATCCAAGCGTCCCATACATTCATGCGTCGCGAACTCCCATCAGGCCCTTGGCTATCACTTGCGCTTGAATTTCGGCAGCGCCTTCAAAAATATTCAAAATGCGGGCATCGCATAAAACACGGCTGATTTCATATTCCAGCGCATAGCCATTGCCCCCATGACTTTGGAGGGCAGCATCTGCATTACTCCACGCGGCGCGCGCTGCCAGCAGTTTCGCCATACCAGCCTCCATATCGCATCTCTTTCCAGAATCCTTTGCGCGTGCCGCTGCATAAGTGAGCTCACGCGCCATCACAAAATCTGCCAAGCTCATGGCCATTTTGTCCGCAACGCGGGGAAAACCTATAAGCAATTTGTCGAATTGCTTACGGTTTATGGCATAGTTTAGACCCAGCTCTAACGCGCGTTTAGCGACACCTACGGCCCGCGCCGCTGTTTGGATTCGCGCACCTTCGAATGTGCGCATCAGCTGCTTAAAGCCCTGCCCTTCCGTACCGCCCAGTAACGCGTCATCCGGCGCAATCATGCCATCAAATTGCAACGCATATTCGCGCATGCCACGGTAACCCAATACTTCAATTTCGCTACCTGACATGCCCGCAGCCGGGAATAAATCCGCCTGTGTTCCCCGCGGCTTTGGTACCAGCAACATGGACAGCCCAGCATAGCCTTTTACATCAGCGGCCGTGCGGACAAGCATTGTCATCAGGTCGGAACGACTTGCATGGGTGATCCAGGTCTTAGCCCCGTCAATGATCCAATGTCCATTATCGCGACGCGCCCGTGTCTGTAATGCACCAAGGTCAGATCCCGTGTCTGGCTCCGTAAACACAGCCGTAGGCAATATTTCTCCACGCGCGATTTTGGGAAGCCAATAGGTCTTTTGTGCCTGCGTCCCCCCCATTGCTATCAATTCGCCGGCGATTTCAGAGCGCGTGCCAAGCGATCCTGCGCCAATCCATCCCCGGGACAGCTCTTCAGTTACCACGCACATTACGAGCTTCGATAGTCCCAAACCGCCATATTCGGTAGGAATGCACACCCCAAAAGTCCCAAGACCGGCCATTTCAGCGATGATTTCATCGGGAATAAGATCATTCGCGAGGTGCCATTTATGGGCGTTTGGTAATATATTACGTGTTGTAAATCGCCGATATTGTTCGCGGATCGCATCGAGTTCAGCGTCTTGCAAATTCTCGCTTGGCATCTGACCATCGGCTAAAGCCTGCGCCACTGCAGTCCGCGTTTTTACTTGATCGTTGCTGAGCCAAAAAGTGCAGTTGTCCGCAAGTGTCTGCGCGGCAGTGCCAATTCCAAGATCAACAGGACGGAAAATTTCGTTTTGCCCCATCGGCAATCCGCCGGTCAGTTGCCCCAATGTTTCCGAGAAAATGAGCGTTGCTATCCATCGGTCAAGCTGCGTTCCGCCGTCATTACTCTCAAGCCAATAGTGGACCGCTTCCAACGCGGCAACGCTGGTTGCTATCCACGCAAGACCATGCGCCGCACGTTGTTCGCTATCAATGTCAGCGTGCACCAAACGTGCGGCGAGTGCCGATTTTGCTGCATCGCGATAGCCCTCAGCGGCTTTTAAAGCGGCCGCAAAACTCATGCGCGTTCAAATACCGCCGCAATTCCCTGACCGCCGCCAATGCACATTGTTTCAAGTCCAAAACGGACATCACGCCGATGCATTTCACGGGTAAGGTTCGCCAGTATCCGACCACCAGTTGCGCCGATAGGGTGGCCAAGTGAGATGCCCGACCCGTTGACATTAAGCATGTCATGGCGGCTGTCATCATCCGCCCAGCCCCACCCCTTTAGGCACGCCAATACTTGCGGCGCAAATGCCTCGTTCAGTTCGACAAGACCAATATCGTTCCAGCTAAGCCCGTTGCGCGCGAACAAACGCTCTGTGGCAGGCACCGGACCATAACCCATGCGCGAAGGCTCGTAACCTGCAGCGGCCCAGCTGTGGAAATATGCGATGGGTTCCAGTCCGAGTTCTTCAAGTCTGTCCTCCGCCACAACAAGGCACGCTGCGGCCGCATCATTTTGCTGGCTCGCATTACCCGCAGTGATCACCCCACCTTCAAGTGGACGCAAAGCCGCCAAAGTTTCGGCTGTGGCATCGGTGCGATAGCCTTCGTCATGATCAAAAACGATGGGGTCGCCTTTTCTCTGCGCTATGTTGACGGGCACCAATTCATCATCGAACAAGCCATTTGCCCATGCTCTAGCTGCACGCTGGTGCGACCGCGCGGCATAAGCATCGCAAGCTTCGCGGCTGATCCCATGGTCTTTCGCTAGATTTTCGGCGGTCTCAATCATACCACTGATCACGCCAAAACGCTCGACTGGCTGGCTCATCACCCGCCCACGCGTCAGGCGATCATGCAGCGTAAGGTTCCCAGCACGAACCCCTTTGCGGATATCTGTCGTGTAATGTTCCACATTCGACATGCTTTCACATCCACCGGCCACGACAATGTCGCTCACCCCTGTTTGAACCATCATGGCAGCATTCACGATGGCTTGCAGGCCGGAACCACAGCGCCGATCGACTTGATAGCCAGGCACTTCAATCGGAAGACCTGCCGCAAGCCAAGCCCAATGCCCAATGCACGGGGCTTCACCACTGCCATAGCCTTGGGCGAATACGACATCGTCCACCCGTGTCGGGTCTATTTTCGTCCTCTCCATAAGCGCTTTCAGAATGATGCCGCCCAAGTCACCTGCGCAGAGAGAAGACAGCGCACCGCCAAATTTGCCGACGGGCGTGCGAATGGGGGCAACGATGGCGGCGCGGCGCAGCTTACTCATTTGGCAATTCCTATTATTCCAGAGTCGATGAGACGAGCGATTTCGCCCGAGGATAGACCGAGTGATGTACTCAATATTTCTTCACTATGCTGCCCGTTCCGCGGTGCACCCTTTGCATCACCGCGCTGCATCTGGGGTATAGTGCCAAAGGCACCTGCTGCAGGATAGTTGAAACCAGATGGGTTGGCGTCAAAGGCGCTAAATATCGGATTATTTCCAACCAAGCGTGGGTCATGCGCGGCATCCAACATGGTGCGATAGGCCGAATGAACAACACCCGCTTCATCAAGCAATTCTGCCATGTGCGCGTGGTCAAGCGCGCCAATCGACCTTTCGAACACAGGATAAAGTGCATCGCGATGTTCAAAGCGCAGACCGTCGTCCATGGCGAAGCTAACGCCGCGCGCCGTTTCGATGGCTTCCACTTGTGCATTCACGCCAAGCGCATGGATCAGGTTCGCCCATTGGCGGTGTGTGACCACAACGATCATTGTCCGTATATTGTCCTTGGTCACAAAATCGCGTCCAAACAGACCATAGACCGCGTTGCCAAGCCGGGGGCGATTATTATTGTTGTGTAAGACTTCGGCAATACCACCAAGATTGGCTACAGTGCCAATCGCCACATCCGACAGGGGAATGCGAACTTCACTGCCCGCACCGGTTTGCTCCCGCCTCCGGATAGCCGCCAACATGGCAAATGCAGCATAAGCGCCGCTAATGACGTCCCATGCAGGCAAAACATGGTTCACAGGCTCTGGACCAACTCCAGTCATCATGGGATAGCCCACGGCATTGTTCACGGTGTAATCAAGCGCAGGCGCACCATCGGCCCAGCCCATCACCCGAACGGTAACCAAATCAGCACGGCCTTCCACCAATTTTGCATGTGACAAGAAACCCTCGGCGGGGAAATTGGTGATGAACTGCCCAGTTGCCCGAACAAGTTCCTGCAACAATTCACGTCCTTGCTGACTAGATAAATCCAGTGCCACGGATTTTTTGGCACGGTTCAGATTTTCCCAGTAGAGCGAGTCATTTGCTTCGGTAATTGGCCAACGATGATAATCGGGGCCGCCGCCAATAGGATCGACACGGATAACCTCTGCACCAAACTGCGCACAATATAGACCTGCCGTCGGTGACGCCACAAAGGACGACGCCTCGATAATTTTCAAACCGTCCAACAAATTATACATGCATCAGGTTTCCGATATCAGGATTGGGCAGCCCATTCACGCAGCATATGTTTCGCAATCTGAAGCTGCAGAATTTGCGTCGTGCCTTCATAAATTCGGTAAATTCGTGCATCGCGATAGAATCGCTCCGCGTCATATTCTGCAAGATAGCCAGCGCCACCATATATTTGGACAACACGGTCAACCACCCGGCCGCACATTTCTGTGGCGAAGACCTTTGCAGCAGCAGCTTTACGCAAGACATTTTCGCCTGCATCAGCACGCCGAGCAGCATCGTCGAGCATAGATTCAGCGGCGTAGATTTCTATATCACTATCCGCCAACATTTGTTGGATAAGCTGGAAGTTGGCAATCGGCTCGCCAAATGCCTTACGTTCATTCGCATAACGCAACGCACTATCAAGCGCACGGCGCGCGTAACCAGTAGCAGCCGCACCTACGGACAGGCGACCATTATCGAGGCTTTGCATGGCAAAGCCAAAGCCCTTGCCTTCTTCGCCGCCCAAGATGGCATCGGCCGGCAATTTCACATCTTCCATAATGATATCGGCAATATGGCTTCCCGCCTGCCCCATTTTTTTGTCAGATTTCCCGACGCTTATGCCTGCCGTGTTCATGGGTACAATGAAAGCCGACACATGGGCATTTTTTGGCAAAGATTCTTTGCTGGTACGCGCCATAATCAACGCAACCTTTGCGAAGGGCGCATTGGTTATGTAACGCTTAACGCCGTTTAATACCCAGCCATTACCAGATTTCACCGCAATCGTCTGCATGGCGGCAGAATCCGAACCGGACCCTGGTTCGGTCAAACCAAAAGAAGCAATTTCACCCGCCGCCAACCGCGGCAACCATTCTGATTTCTGAGCGTCAGTGCCACCATTTTTGAATGCCGAACACACCATCCCGATGTTGATGGATGCGATTGATCGATAGCATGGCATGGCATAGCTCAATTCACGGATCGTTCGGATATATTGCTGAATATTCATGCCCGCGCCGCCATATTCTTCGGGCATTGTCAAACCAAACAGACCCATGTCCCGCATTTCGGCAAGAATCGTGTCCGGAATAATATCTGTTTCAAGAATTTCCTTCTCCGCCGGAATTAACCGTTCGCGGACATAACGTTGAAGCTGCGTGATAAACTGGTCGAAAATGTCGTTATCCATGATCCACACTTCCCCTGAGATTCCAAAAATATCATTTTTTTATGCGCTTTTTAGCGACCAATGTTGCGCCGTAAATTCGAAAAACTATTTGGCAAAGCCGTGACATTAGGTGCAGCATTTGTCGACTGAAATGCTACTTTTCCGTTTCGCTTGATCCAGATAGATCTCATGACGATTGGGTCAGATATTATAATAAATTGCATTTGCTTACCTTCGCTAAAACAGGAATATTCGCACACGCAAGAATGTCTTGTTTGCTCGAAACCATGAAACCTGACAATGAGGCGCATAGGAAGAGTAGCAAATTATGACCAAAATCCTGACGCATCTTGAGCGCCTTGAGGCAGAAGCAATCCACATCATGCGGGAGGTTGTTGCTGAGGCAGATAAGCCAGTGATGCTCTATAGCGTAGGCAAGGACAGTGCCGTTATGCTCCATTTGGCGCGCAAGGCATTCTATCCCACACCCCCGCCATTTCCGTTGTTACATGTGGATACAACATGGAAATTCCAAGCGATGTACGCGTTACGCGAAAAGGCTGCGCGTGATGCCGGTATGGAATTGTTGGTGCACCAAAATCCCGAGGCACAAGCGCGTGGCATCAACCCTTTTGATCACGGATCATTGCACACCGACATGTGGAAAACCGAAGGACTAAAGCAGGCGCTCGACCAATATGGTTTTGACGTTGCCTTTGGTGGAGCAAGGCGTGATGAGGAAAAGAGCCGTGCCAAGGAACGCATATTCTCGTTCCGCACGGCAACCCATATTTGGGACCCAAAGAACCAGCGGCCCGAATTATGGAACCTATATAATGCCCGCAAGGCGAAAGGTGAAAGCATAAGGGTCTTCCCAATCTCCAATTGGACCGAGCTGGACATTTGGCAATATATCCACCTTGAAAATATCGAAATTGTGCCGTTATATTTCAGCGCACCGCGCCCCACGGTCACACGCGATGGCATGCTTTTGATGGTCGATGATGAACGCTTCCCGTTGAAAGATGGTGAGGTCCCCGTCGAACGCTCGATCCGTTTCCGGACGCTTGGCTGCTATCCGCTTACCGGAGCTGTCGAGAGCATGGCTTCAACCTTACCCGAAGTTATCCAAGAAATGCTGTTAACCACCACCTCTGAGCGCCAAGGGCGTGCGATTGACCATGATCAGGCCGCCAGCATGGAGAAAAAGAAACAGGAGGGCTATTTCTGATGTCAGATGCACCCCTTCATAATAGCATTTATAAAACCGATAATCTTATTGCCTCAGACATCGACGCCTATCTGAAAGCCCATCAGCATAAATCGCTGTTGCGGTTTATCACCTGCGGCTCTGTAGATGACGGGAAATCAACGCTCATCGGTCGTTTATTATATGATTCCAAAATGATTTTTGAAGATCAGCTTGCGGCTTTGGAATCCGATTCCAAACGGATGGGCACGCAAGGCCAGGAAATCGACTTTGCCTTGCTTGTGGACGGTCTTGCGGCCGAACGCGAGCAGGGTATCACCATCGACGTCGCTTACCGGTTTTTTGCCACGGAAAAACGAAAATTCATCGTCGCCGATTGCCCGGGCCATGAACAATATACACGGAATATGGTGACTGGCGCGTCAACGGCGGATCTTGCGGTTATCCTTATCGATGCACGCAAAGGCGTGCTGGCCCAAACGCGACGCCATAGTTATCTTGCGCAATTATTGGGCATAAAAAACATTGTTCTTGCGGTGAACAAGATGGACCTGATCGCCTATGATCAGGCGAAATATGACGCAATCCTTGCCGAATATGCCGCCTTTGCGAACAGCATCGGCATACAGGATTTTACCGCGATCCCGATTTCTGGCTTCAAAGGCGATAATATCGCGGACCGTTCCGTCCATATGCCATGGTATGCAGGTCCACCACTGATCGCGCATTTAGAGACCGTCGCGTTGGATAATGATGCGGACCAGAACAAGCCATTGCGTATGCCGGTACAATGGGTCAACCGCCCCAATCTGGATTTTCGGGGATTTTCTGGCCAAATCGCAACCGGGAAATTGCGTCCCGGTGATGCCATTCGGGTGCTGCCATCGGGTAAAACTTCAACGATAACCAAAATCGTTACATTGGATGGCGAACTCAATGAAGCTGTTGCAAATCAATCGGTTACCCTGTGCTTTGCAGATGAAATCGACTGTTCACGCGGAGATGTAATTGTCGCTGCAGATAACCCGCCCGAGGTATCCGACCAGTTTGAAAGCACCATTGTCTGGATGGCGGACGAGGCTTTGGTTCCGGGACGTGCTTATTGGCTAAAGCTTGGGACGCAAACAGTTTCGGCTACCGTGCAATCGCCAAAATACGCAATCAATGTAAACAATATGGAGCATATGGCCGCCAAGACGTTGGAACTCAACGCCATTGGCGTCGCGGAAATATTAACTGACAAAGCCATTGTGTTCGAACCATATGCGAACAACCACGCTTTGGGCGGATATATTCTGATTGACAAGATCACCAACGCTACGGTCGCGGCCGGAATGCTGCACTTTTCCTTGCGTCGCGCACAAAATGTGCATTGGCAGGCGACCGACATTGGTCGTGAGGCACATGCTGCACTTAAAAACCAAAAGCCCAAAATATTGTGGTTCACCGGTCTTTCCGGTTCAGGTAAATCAACCATTGCCAATGAAGTAGAAAAAACACTCCATCTTTTGAACCGGCATACATTTTTGCTCGACGGCGACAATATCCGCCACGGCCTCAATAAAGATTTAGGCTTTACCGAAACCGACCGGATTGAAAATATTCGCCGAGTGGGCGAAGTTGCAAAGCTGATGGCAGATGCGGGGCTTATTGTTCTGACTGCATTTATTTCGCCGTTCCGCGCCGAACGCGATATGGTGCGCGCAATGATGCCTGAAGGTGAGTTTATCGAAATTTTCGTCGACACCCCACTGGAGGTCGCAGAGGCACGCGATGTGAAGGGTCTGTATAAAAAGGCCCGCGCTGGACAATTGAAGAATTTTACGGGTATCGACAGCCCCTATGAACCACCTGAAAAACCTGACATCCGCGTGAATACAGTTGAAATGAGCCCTGTTGAAGCCGCTGAGCATATCGTTCGCCAGCTAATGCCGTTAAAATGAGCATTATTTCCGACGATAGCGCATTGGCCGCGCATTTAGCCGAAACAGCGGGAAAATTGCTGTTGCAAGTACGTGACAGCGGGCTGTTATCATTGCGTACGCTTGGTAAGGCCGGTGATCAAACGGCCAATCAATTTCTTATCCATGCGCTTGGCGAGCAACGGCCTGATGACGGATTACTGTCGGAAGAAAGCAAGGACACCAAGGCGCGCCTATCCAAATCCCGCGTGTGGATCATAGACCCTGTGGATGGCACCCGCGAATATGGCGAAGGTCGCACCGATTGGGCCGTCCACGTCGCGCTGGCCATAAATGGCGCACCGGTAATTGGTGCGGTTGCGCTACCTGGCTTGGGAATTGTTTTGAGAAGCGATCAGCCAAGCGAAATTCCCGCTGCCCCCAAAAAATTGCGCATGGTGGTCAGCCGCACCAGGCCTGCAGCAGAAGCCTTGAGCGTGGCAAACGCTTTAGGCGCCGAGTGCATCCCAATGGGTTCGGCAGGCGCGAAGGCAATGGCGGTCGTGCGCGGAGAAGCCGACATTTATCTGCATAATGGCGGGCAGTATGAATGGGATAATTGCGCACCAGCGGCTGTCGCTGCTGCTTTTGGCCTGCACGTCAGCCGGATCGACGGTCGCGCCTTGGTCTATAATCAGGCGGATACCTATATACCGGATTTACTCATTTGTCGTAAAGAGCATGCCCCGAACGTATTGGACGCGCTCAAGGCGGCCACGTCGGCTAGCTGAGCGCATCCAATCCGATGTTTTAAAACAATCCCGGAACCTCACGTTGGGCCGTACTGGCGTTTGCTGGCGCAGGCAAAACACGACGTTCGTTTCGTGAAGTTGTGCTTTGTGCGCTTTGGGCCAGCGCGATTGGCGTGCAACTACGTCCTGCCACAAAATCGAGCGCCGTGCGAAGCGATGCCTCTTGCGGGTCGCCTAATGGTCGGGTGATATCGTCATTCGCCGCGCAAGTTGTACGCATAGTCCCCGCAAGGCCGGAGTAATAATCACCCTGCCCAGCCGCATTTTCTTTAGCAAAGGCAACAACGCGAATTCGGTCATCACAAGCTGCCAAATCAAGTCCAATCTGCCCGACTGGTTTACCGTAACTGTTACTGCCAATCAAAGCAGCGTTGACCCCAAGGAACGGTGCGAAACTTGCCGTTACCAATTCACTAGCCGAGGCGGTAGCGTTAGTGGAAATGAACGCAATCTTCACGGGGGACACCGATTGTGCCTGCGGTGCAAAGCGACGCGTTTCGTTTTGCGATGACTTGGAAGCGCGGAAACGCGTGACGGAAAAAATATCGCTGCTCAAGCGGTTGCCGCCAAGCAAGTCGCCCATCACTTCCGCCGTTGATACAAGTCCGCCGCCATTATAACGGAAGTCGATAATGAAATTCGTGATGCCCTGCGCACGGAAATCGGCAAAAGCGGTGCGCAATTGGTTGTCTGCGGTCGAAATGAACGTACGCATATTGATATAACCGACACGTTGTCCGCCGCCATTGTCGAGGATTTTAACCCCGTAACGCGACGACAGCGGCGTAACATCATATTGCGCTTTGGTTACGGTGACATTGCGTGTGCCCGTTGCGTCAGTAATGCGCAATACGCGGCTCGTTCCAACGGTACTCGGGCCCAAAGCGTTGGATACACCCGCAGAGCCTTGCGCCGCAATTATATCGGCTACCGGTTGGATATTCGAAGAATCGGTACCGATTCCTATAATTTCCGTACCTCGGTCAATACCCGCATTAAGCGCTGGCGTACCTTCAAAGGCTTCTATGACAAATAAGCGTGTGCCCAGATAGGAAAGCCGCACGCCGAACCCAGCTGTCGCGCCTGACGAGAAGTAAGCATTCTCCTCTTGGATCGAAGTACGATACGTGAAATATCGGTCACGGCCTTGACTGCGTGCAGTGGCCGTTAAGGCATTAATATAGTCATCCACGGTGCTGTAAGCTGAAGGGCTAAGCGCGGTTGGCAGCGTTTCTGGGAACAGATACCATTCATCCAGAACGGAGGCCGCAAAATTCTGCCGATTGAGCAAACTACACGTTGTAGGAGGCGGAGGCGGCGGCGGAGGAGGAGTGACAATTGTGTCGCTACCCGAACCACTTCCACCCCCACCACAGGCCGAAACGCTTGCAGCCAGTACAAGTATGATGCTGCTTAATGCCCGTTTTTTCATAAGCTGTTCCTATTATGCTTGCACCGTCCCAACGCCGCATAAGTGCACAGGTTGCGTCACATTCACAAGTAACTTTTCTACCTTAAGCCACCGAATATATGCAATTTCTTGTAAATTTTTTCAGTGCCCTTGCTTTGTCAGTCGGTTATGGGCGCCTGCTGATGCCAACGGCATATTTGTGCCCAAATGTGCGTTATTCGCACCTTCAACTGCACATTTTGCATAATCTTGTTATCGACAAAAGCGATTAGTCATTGCAAAAAGCGTTGCTAGACTGTCGCAAGAAAATCGTGTTGAGACACGTCAGGTTAAATCCACCTCTCCTCAATTAAAAAGGGTAAGTCACATGGGTATCATTGGTACAAGCATTAAGCCATTCACTGCACAATCGTACAAAGCCGGCAAATTTGTCGAAGTGTCAGACGCCGACGTTAAGGGCAAATGGGCCGTCTTTTTCTTCTATCCAGCCGACTGGACATTCGTCTGCCCCACCGAACTGGAAGATCTCGCCAACCAATATGCAGATTTGCAGAGCATGGGTGTTGAAGTTTATTCGGTATCGACCGACACGCATTTCAGCCACAAGGCATGGCATGATGGATCGCCAGCGATCGGCAAGATCAATTTCCACATGCTTGGTGACCAGAACCACGTCATCAGCAACAATTTCGGCGTATTGCGCGAAGGCCAGGGTCTTGCAGATCGTGCGACTTTTGTCGTCGATCCAGACGGTGTGATCCAAGTTATGGAAATC
>JACCDK011357762.1_pt1 | contig 17219 bp, 11 predicted proteins | sample 7445871 | NCBI WGS metagenome assembly JACCDK01 (sample SAMN15323436, study PRJNA562643) | freshwater metagenome | isolation source: river surface water | place: USA:Blue River Watershed | collected 2017-08-15
CTCATAAAGAACGCCGCTTGGCAGCACTTACCCAGTGGTGGTCGCTCTTGGCTTGGGCTCTCGCGGATACCGCAAAAACTCGGTCGATTGGAGACAAGTTGCGGTTGGACTGACAGATCCGCCAGCAGCCCTCGGATATCCTAGAGTTTCTCTCACCGATATCCGAAGTTACCAAAAACGCTCCCCGATAGGCGGCTCGCTAGAGCACCCCCACCCCCACTAAACTTCTGAAAATCGAGACCGTACCCCCGGGCGCGCCCCCGCTACTGTCAGATGGGACCCAAGCTTCCTGCGTACATATGACTTGGCTCGGGCGAGAACGCCCTTATGTCGATAACGTTTCTAAGGGCGGGTAAGACGATCAGTGCATCTTTTCGATATCGATGAGGCTAGACTTGACGATGGAGAGTGAATCTGAGCGTTAAATAAAAGATCGCAATCGTAAGCGCTCCCCCGACGATGCCGTCCATGGCATAATGCCATCCCAGCGACACGGACAAAAGAGAAATAAGCACTGTGACCAAGGTCGCTAAGGCAAAAAAACGTCGGTGCAATTTTTGAAATACCAAAGTGCACCACACAGAAGTGGCCACATGGAGGGAAGGCATTGCAGAAATGCCGCCTCCCGGAATGAGATCCTCTTCTCCATAAACTCGCCATAAAAAAGATGCGACTTGGGCGATAGTGTCTGGAGGTTGCATCTCCGCAAATTCGTTGCCCCAGCCCAAACGGTCGTAGAATATAGGTCCACCGGCCGGAAAAATTAGATGAACTACAGGGCCAACTACCGACCAAAGCGCAAAATATGTAATCATGAGTGCGGTTTTCTCAGCTGTCGCCTTTGCATCTAAAGTCAGAATTAAACTTAAAAGAAGAAAAATAAACCAACCTCGATGATAGAAAGATGCGGACAAATTAGAGTTTAAAAAAGAAAGCAGTCGCCATCCGTCCGTTCCGAAAAAAATTGCTCTGTCCATTGAGGCTAAAACAGGATCTGCGGAAAAGGGAACGAGTTGATTCAGCAATCCTTTGACAGCCATAAAACCGCTGAGATTTAGGCCAGAGAGTGCCACACCACATGCAATAAAGGCTATGCGCTGGCGTCTTTCTGAGGCAGCATCGATCAATCTCGTTAGTGGGTTATCAAGCCGCTGGATAGCCATCTTCACTGTGATCACGCCGAGAAAAGCGGCACCCAAAAGCAAGTTAATCAAAAGCCACAGAGAAAAGCCGCCAAGCACGGCTTCTGTAGCGTCTGAAAATTTAGCATAACTGAATAAAAAAACCTGCACCCCGGCGGTCAAAATCACGCCCGGAATGATCCAATAGGCTTCAAGTTTTTTTAGTTTAACCACATACTTTAACTAAATAATAGATTCAAATACTGCAATAACTTTTTGAAAATTGTATCGGCAACCCCTCAGATTTGCGCCAAGCTGATTTCCGCTTCAAGCCACTTGTAGTTGATGGTTTCTGGCTCGGCTTTGTTTGCCATCTAACGACCCCGCCGTGATCTTTCTAAAAAAGAAATTCGACCATTCTGAGGGAACAGATCAAGGTCAGCAAAACCATTCGGATATCCTTCTAAATATAAAACACTTTGTTTATTGAGCTTTAGGTTTCCTGCCCCTTGTCCTAGTTGACCCCGGCGCCATCATCCCGAGCTTAAACATTAAGCTCTCGGTCTCGTGAAAGAAGGCAGCCATTTCGTGTAACTCCTGCCGTTCACGCTGCGTCTGGCCTGCACCCTGATAGTTCCAGTGATCCCGCCCCCTTCTTATCGAGGCAGGCTTTTGCGCACCGTGATAGCGACATGTTTTGCAGCCCCATGCCGCGGGATTGAGGCAGCGGTCTCCGCCCCGCGCTTTGCACCTTGCTGTGCAGCGCTTGGCTTTGCCTGATGTGATACCGGGGAGAGGCATTGGAGCAGAATTCCTTTCTTTACATATGCTGAGGTGCGGGCTGGACGGGCACTAAATTTTTTGTGCGCTGACCTCATTGAAAGGACCGGAGCACATGGGGTGCCCAAAAAGTCCAAAACCTGAATTTCTGGATATATTAGCACGCGGTCCATGTCCAAAAAGTCCAACCCCCCTATAGGGGTTGGACTTTGGACGGCTTTTTTTGGACACCCCTTCACTGCCACAGCCAAGCCTCGCCGCTACCGTCAATGGCTGACTGCAAATAGCCACCCTCAGTTAATCCCCGTACCAAAGTCCGAGCACGGTTCCTGCGCTTGTTGGTTTCCACTGCGGTCAGCGTTGCCGCCACCTCGGAGATAGCGTCCTCGACTTTTAGGCATCGCGTCTGCGGAGCACATCCCGCCTGACCGGTATCCGATGAGGCGTTGAGCAAACGCCGTATAGTTGAGAGAGCAGACCTCTGACTTTTGCCTGAAGGCTCACTGGGCTTGAAGGCACTGTCAAAGCAAATGCACCGGCTGGCGCGATCCGCGACTGACCGGTAGCAACGGGCATGCCACGCCCCAGAAAACCACTTAATCCCTTTCGCTATTTCAACTCCTCGCCCGAGGTCATCCGCCTGGTCGTGATGATGTATGTGCGGTTTCCGCTGTCGTTGCGAAATGTCGAAGACCTGCTGTTCGAACGTGGGATCGACCTCTGCCACGAGACTGTCAGGCTATGGTGGAACAGGTTCGGGCCGATGTTCGCCGCCGACATCAGACGCCAGCGGGTTCAGGCCATGCGAGGCGTCCGACACTGGCGTTGGCATCTCGACGAGATGTACGTCAAACTGAACGGCGATATGGTCTATCTCTGGCGTGCGGTCGATCACGAGGGCGAAATACTCGAGAGCTACATCACCAAAACCCGCGATAAAGTGGCAGCTCTCACCTTCATGAAGAAGGCACTTCGCCGCCATGGATCGCCTGCTGCGATCACAACGGACGGGCTCAGATCCTACCGTGCCGCCATGACTGACCTCGGCTGTGAAGACAAACAGGAGATCGGTCGCTGGGCCAACAACCGGGTCGAGAACAGCCACCTGCCCTTCCGACGACGAGAGCGAGCCATGCTCAGATTTAGGCAGATGAAGACGCTCCAAAAGTTCGCGTCAGTCCACGCCTCGCTCCACAACCACTTCAACCAGGAACGCCATCTCACCGACCGAAAAACTTACAAGGAACGACGCTCGGCAGCATTTGCCGAGTGGAGCAACCTTGCGGCCTGAGGCTACGCGCCCCCTGCCCCAGCTACGTTTGCTGGAGACAAGTTCGCATTAGACTGACAGCACCTGCTCGCCCGTAAACTTCGATTTTTTCATCAGCAAAACCTCCAGCTTCATTAGCTTCAATCTTGCCAGAAATCTCTCATTCTAAATGGGCACATTTTCCGGGATAGGGTCATCTATCGCGGCCGGCCGTTAATAACCGCATTGCTGGTAAGAATGGCTCGTCAAATCTTGGCACTTGATTCTGACGAGACTTCAAGTAATCCCAAAATTGAGAACGTTATCAAAGTTAAACGCGTGCGAGGGATGATGTATAGAAAGCGTCTGGCCACGGTGCTGGCATTGAGCTTATCGGGGATGGGATCCGCCGAAAATCGCTCGGATATTGCCGCGCCAGATATGCGGGGCGCCACGGCCAACGCAGAGCTTTGGCCAGCATCGTCGAGCCCCCAAACAATCACCTCGCCTGCAACCGAGGCGGCAATCGACCGCTTGCTGCAAGCCATGACGTTGGAGCAGAAGGTCGGGCAACTTATTCAAGCAGACATCAGCGCGATAAAGCCGGACGATTTGATCCGTTATCCCTTGGGTTCGATTTTGGCTGGCGGCAATTCAGGCCCCTATGGCGACGAGCGTGCCAGTGCTGAACAATGGCGCAAACTGGTTGCCGAATTTCGTGCGGTTTCGCGCAAATCCGGTGCAGGCATTCCGATCTTGTTCGGCGTCGATGCAGTTCATGGTCATTCCAACCTGCCAGGCGCAACAATCTTTCCTCACAATATCGGGTTAGGTGCGACGCACGACCCTGATTTGATCCAGCGTATCGGCAAAGCGACTGCAGCAGAGATATCCGGCAGCGGCATTGAATGGACGTTTGCCCCCACGCTGGCCGTGCCTCAGGATTTGCGGTGGGGACGAAGCTATGAAGGCTATTCAGCAGATCCTGCTCTTGTCGCCCGCTATGCCGAAGCGATGACTTTGGGTCTGCAGGGACCATTGGTTGCGGAAAAACCGCTGGATGCAGACCGCGTGGCTGCCACAGCGAAGCATTTCCTTGCAGATGGCGGGACCGTCGATGGGCGCGATCAGGGTGACGCACGGATTGGTGAAGCCGAGTTAATTGCCAAGCATGCGCAGGGCTATCCAGCATCGATTAATGCAGGTGCGCTGACCGTGATGGCCAGCTTTTCGAGCTGGAACGGCACAAAGAACCACGGTAACAAATCGCTATTAACTGATGTTTTGAAAGGGCGCATGGGGTTTGCCGGTCTCATTGTCGGCGATTGGAATGGTCATGGTCAGATCCCTGGCTGCTCGGCAACACAGTGCCCGCAAGCGATCAACGCCGGGCTCGATCTTTTCATGGCACCTGATAGCTGGAAAGGATTGTTTGACTCTACATTGGCCGCTGCAGTGCAGGGGCAGATATCAATCGCGCGTATCGATGATGCAGTAAGGCGCATTCTGCGCGTGAAGTTCAAGCTGGGCCTGATGGGTGACACGCTCACTCAGCGTGGAAATACGTCCTGGGTCGGAGCAACTGACCATCTGTCGTTAGCTCGCGAGGCCGTATCCAAATCTTTGGTTTTGTTGAAAAATGAGAATTCTACGCTGCCCATCCGCAATGGCGCGCGGGTTTTGATCGCAGGTTCTGGCGCCGACAATATGGCGATGCAGGCAGGCGGCTGGACGATCAGCTGGCAAGGCACGGACACCAAAGCATCCGATTTTCCAAATGGCCACACAATCGGGCGCGCCATTTCGGAAGCTGTAACGGCACATGGTGGCAGCGCCGAAATCGCACCCGACGGGCATTCAACGATGCGGCCTGATGTCGCGGTGATTGTTCTCGGTGAAAAGCCATATGCGGAATTTGAGGGCGATGTTCCCGACCTAGCTTTCCGGGTAAAACCTGAAGAGGAAGCGTTGATCGCGCGTCTAAAGTCCCAAGGCGCGAAGATCGTCATACTGTTTCTATCCGGTCGTCCGATGTTCACTGGAAAATTGATCAACCAGGCGGATGCCTTTGTGGCGGGCTGGTTGCCGGGCACGCAGGCGCTGGGCGTGTCAGACGTTCTCGTCGCGGGTGCCAGAAACAAGCCTGCGCGCGACTTTACTGGGCGCCTTCCTTTCGCCTGGCCCGCCGATGGCCGTTCGCCGATTGATAAGCCATTATTCTCAATGGGCTATGGCCTGTCCTACGCAAAGGCAGCCAGTGTCCCGCAGGTTAACGAAGAACCTGTCGTTTCCCTGTCGATGCAAGCGCATAAGTCCAATTATCTGGTGCGCGGCAAGAGCCCAGCGCCGTGGCGCCTTGATATAGATGGTGCTGTAAGCGCGCGTGCAGTGGACATTTCTGCGCAGGAAGATGCGCGTCAGTTCAACTGGAACCGAGAGGGCATGCTTTCGATCTACGGCCCACCCGTCGATTTGCGCCAAGAATTAGAGGCAGGGTCTGCATTGGTGCTTGATTGGCGGGTCGACCGACCGGCAATTGGCGTTATCAAAGTCGCGCTGGATGAAACCGCATTGGACATCGGCCGTCTTGCAGCAGCGTCACCAGCTGGCACGGTGCTTCGAACGCAGATACCTTTGAGGTGTTTTTCGGACGCTGGAGCCAAGCTCAGCGCCGTTGGCGTTCCCTTAAGATTTTCGGCACCAAAAGGATTTGTGGCGACCTTGCGCAATGTTCGTTTGGAAGCCGGCGAGGGGACCGCAAGCTGTCCTCAAAAGGCAAAATAATTTCGGATAGGGGAGCGAAGACATGGCTTTAGCACCAAGCGGAAACGTGCGCGGCAGCGACGGCGCAAAGATTGATGGGAACGCGAGAAGCGTCTTGTTCCTCACCTTTGCGGTATTCTTCATCCTTGGCGGGGTGACTAACATCAATGACGTGCTCATACCCAAGCTGAAAAACCTATTCCAGCTTAGCCATTTCGAGGCGAACCTGGTGCAGTTCGCTTTCTTCATGAGCTACGCCTTGTTTTCCATTCCTGCTGGGATACTCGTTGCGCGGATCGGTTATGTACGCGGCTTTGTAGCAGGCTTTCTTATAGTAGCACTGGGCGCCCTACTTTTCCTGCCCGCCGCAAATTCCGGCATCTACGTCTCGTTTCTGGCCGCGCTCTTCGTCATTGGTGGCGGCATAACGTTGCTGCAAGTCGGGATGAACCCGGTGACGATAGCGCTAGGCCCCAAAGAAACCTCCCATAGTCGCCTAACCTTTGCACAGCTTTTCAATTCCATTGGCGTTTTTCTGATGGTCTATGGCGGTGCTGAACTGATGCTGGGCAAGGAAAGCGGAGTTGATCTCACCACTTTATCGGGCACATCCTTGCAGGCGCAGCGCGTCGCTGAATCCGCGATCATTGGCCAAGCCTATATGTGGCTCGCCGCAGCCATGGCGGCAATCGCTGGGCTTTTCTGGTTCTGGCGTTCAGCGCTGGACAAAGCTGAGACAGCTGAAGTGAAAGTGGGTGGAACGCTGGCCTTGCTTCTGAATAACGCGCGAGTCCGTTTTGGTGCAGTTTGCATATTCACATATGTTGGCGCAGAGGTGGCCATTGGCTCCAATCTCATTGCGTATTTAACCGATGATGGCGTGATGGGCATTACGGCAGTGGAAGCAGGCAGAATGCTCGCGCTTTACTGGGGCGGTGCCATGGTTGGGCGTTTCTTTGGCGGGTTCGTGCTAAGAATGTTCAAACCCGGCCTCGTGCTGGCAACTTTTGCGGGCATTGCCATAGCCCTAATCTTGTTTTCGGGTTTGTCATCAGGTGCGATTGCCGGTTGGTCCATTGTCCTTGTAGGCTTTTTCAATTCTTTGATGTTCCCGACAATTTTCAGCCTCGGCACCGAGGGCTTGACTGATGACGCCCCCCGGGCTTCGGGCATTATGTGCACAGCGATTGTTGGCGGTGCCCTTGTTCCCCCGTTGTTTGGATTGGTCGCTGATAGCGCGGGCCTGAAGCTTGCACTTGCGGTGCCGATGATTTGCTACGCCATCATCGCTTCATTCGGGATTTGGGCTGAAAAGCGCGCCTGAGTTATGCAGTGGGCCGATGTTGCATCTGCGCAAGTAAGATCGCTGCACAGCATGACAACGCGGCGAGCAAAAGGAACAGCGTGTCAAAACCATAAGCGGGCACCATGGCCAAGGTGATCCAAGGCATGATGATCGATGGCACTGTGTTCGTTAGGTTGAAATAGCCTAGATCGCGTCCACGATTGGCGGGTGTTGGCAGTACGCCCAACGTCCGGCTGGAATGAAGCGATAGAAACACTGTGCTCGCAAGGCCAAAGATAACATAGCCGCCGACACCTAGAAAAAGGCTGCCTGAAAAGGCCATGACGATAAGACCTAATGATGCCACCACCGCACACACCGTCAGGGGCTGGATAGGGCGGTTTCTATTGTCAGACCATCGGCCAATGATGAGTGCCAAGATGACGGCGACGCACAACACGGTCGCAAATATCGAGGCAGCGTCATTGTCCGCAAATGCGGGATCAATGCTGCGAAACCATAACAGTAAAAACGCGAAAAGCGACGCTTCGGCAATTTGAACCAAAAGTCTGGCGACCCACATCTGCACAACAGCGATACGGTTGTGCCCAGGCTGTTCGTAACCTGAATCTGGTTGTGGAGCGGCCGTCATCAGCTGCGGCATGTATTTGGCCCCTCCAACGAACAGTGCAGGGCTGACCATGAAGACGACAAGCACGGAAATGATAACAAGTCGGGCATCATCGTCGGCGACACCGGGAAAGGTTATGAGCACGCCAGAAAGTGCCCCCAATGCTGGGGCGAATGCCAATAAGCCACCCAGGAAGCCTTTTTGACCATCTGGTACGGTATCGCCCGCCCACGCCGCCAAAGGTGCCAGCATCATGTTGAGACAAACTTGCCAGCATGTGATCATCAAAACCAGCATGGTGGCGGTATTGGCAAGCGGCAGCAGGGGCAGCAACACGCTGCTTAGGACGAGGCCACTCGCGATCCAAGGGCGCCGGCTTTTGGTCTTGTCACTTGCCCAGCCAAAAAGGATGTTGGCAATGCTCGCCGCAATTGCCCCGGCAAAGGCGGTATGCGCCAATAACTCCAGCGCACCTCTCGTATGAAGCAACGCGACCCGATTGGGTAGTAAGATTGTGAGGAACGGGACATAAGCGACCGAGCCACCGGAAACGGCCAAAGCATATAAATATAGGAATCGTTTTGATTGCCTGTCAGCGACATGCGGATCAGTTGGCGACATGACCACTTGGCGGGGCAGTGCTGCTCCTCTCGATCAGTTCCCCTGCAACGATGACAGGCGCATCATGCGCGGCGTTATGGCCGCCGGTGATCAGCAATTCCACAGCTTTCGCAAAGGTCGCTGCGATAGGTTGATCGACAGCCGTGAGTTGCGGCGTCGCGAAACGCACGACAGGGCTGTTATCGAAGCTGATCAGCGACAGCGCATTCGGAACATCTAGATTGCGTTCTTTGGCGACATCCAGAACCGCAAGCGTCATTTGGTCGTTGCTCGCGATAATGGCCGTTGGCGGTTGAACCAAATCGAGCAATTGCGCAGCGGCGCGCTCGCCACTTTCATAGCTGAAATCGCCTTGGGCCAGAAGCTCTTTAACGTCTAATCCTGCATCAGCCATTGCCTTTTGCCAGCCCTGCACCCGCCATTCTGAAAGGCTATACTCTTTCGCGCCAGCAATAAAACCGATGCGCCGATGACCCAGTTTGAGAAGATGTTCTGTTGCCAATCGGGCTGAGCCTTCATCGCCCATAGTCATCGCAATGCCAGGACCAGGCAATATCGAACCGATGCGTGCGAAGGGAATAGTGTGGTCAGCCAATAGCCTCGTGATTTGGGAATTTTCAGAATGTGGCGGTGTCAGGATGATACCATCCGGCTGGAGTGCGGCTATGGCCGCACCCAATTCGCGCTCAACATGGTCGCTGTGCGTGTCGACAAGTTCAAAGATCATCCGATAACCATGTTCGGCGCATTTCAGCATACCGCCGAGGAGCATCTGGCCGATCCAATCGCTCCCCTGGCGTTCTTGCCAATCTGCAATCGTGCGATCACGATCATTGATAGCGAGGATCAAATAGGACCGTGATCCGCTCATCCGCTGGGCAGCAATCGACGGCACATAACCCAGCTTGTCGATCGACGCTTGGACGCGCAGCTTCATCGCTGGCCGAACATTGGGCTCATTATTGATGACACGGCTTACAGTTTGCAGAGAAACACCTGCGTCGGCGGCAACATGCTTTATGGTTACATTCTGGCGACGTCTGCGCATGGTTCAATGGCCCTCTTTGGTGCCCTTGATACACGCAAGACCGGTCTCCTTGTCACCTTTGCATTCATAAATGCGGATCCAGTCAAGCAAGAATTCCGCCGGGACGGAGTTCATGAATATTCCTTTGTCATTGTTTTCTTCAGACAACTTCCCGCCGATAGCGAGGTTCGCCATAATATAGAAGGGCTTGTCAAAAGGCGCGAATGGGTTTGATTTTGCTCGGCTGGATGCCGTCTTCCATTGGTCAGGAGTAACCTCCCAATAAAGTTTGTCATCGAGATAGAAACGCATCAATCCCTTGCCCCATTCAAGCGTCCAGATGTGAAAATCATCTGAAGGAAGGGATAGGTCTGGCAAGGCCACCCGCTGATGAACATGCGTGTTTCTCGGGGCCTTATCTCCAAAATGGAGCGCGCTGAGCGTCCGATTTTCGCCAACATTGCCTTGGCACTCATGGCATGTCGCGCCTAGGTTGACAGCTTCCAATATGTCGATTTCCCCTGACAACGGCCATTGACCGTAAAAGTCGTCATCCGGCATCATCCAAACAGCGGGCCAGGTCCCTTGCCCTTTGGGCAATTTCGCACGGAATTCGAACTTTCCATAGGTCCAGCTGGCAAGCTTGCGGGTCCGTATTTTGCCCGACGTGAAGGGCTGCCTCTTTTTAGGATTCGGCATGGACGCGATTTCGGGCGGATGTTCCGGCCCGGTAAATCGTTCTTCATGGGCAGTGATATGGAGAAAGCCACCGCTAACGCGAATGTTCTTCGGCCTATCCGTATAGCATTGGCGCTCATTATTGCCGCCGCCCCAACAGGACTTTTCAGCTTGCCATTTTTTGCGATCGATTTCCGAGCCGTTGAATTCGTCAGACCAGACCAACTCCCAGGTTGGATTATCCTTCACCACGGGCTCTGATCGCAGTGGACTTAGGGATATGGTCGCAACCAGCAGGCCCAGAAAACTCCTCATTCTCATAGCTAGATTCCCATGCTTTCCGAACATCATATCAGCATGCCGAACGTCTTATGCTTGAAACAAAAAGTGGGCCCCGGTCAATGACAGAGACCCACTTGTTAAACGATCGACAAACTGACGCTTAGAAGTCGAACCGCGCGAGGAAACTGAAGCGTCTATCGTTGCGGAACGCCGACCGTGTTGTCCGTGTTCCGGCGAAGTCGATGACCTGCGAAGTGCGAGTAACTTCGTCGAGAAGGTTAACGCCTTGAATACCCAGTTTGATATTCTCGGTGACTTTGAAGAATATGGATGCATCCAGTTGTCCCGTGCTCTCTCCATAAATGGGCGAGAATGGGAAGATCACATCCCGCGGCGTCTGCAGGAAGTCAGACCGCCAGTTATAAGCGGCGCGCAGGCTGAGCGGACCCTTTTCATAAAACGCAACAAGGTTAACCGTGTGCTTCGAAACACCGGCGAGCGGCAACCCTCCAGCGAGAGGACTTTGCTCTGCACCCAGCGACGCGTTGTTGAAGTCTCCGGCGTCGACATAGGTGTAGGTCAAGCCCGCACCCAAGCCGCCAAGAAGTCCGGGCAAGAAATCATACGCTTGTTGATACGCGACTTCGAGCCCCTTCAACGTACCTCCATCGCTGTTCACAGGTGTGTTAAAGATGATGTCTGTCGTCCCGGATTTGGTTTGGAACGGACGAACAATTGCACCGCTGTTGATGACGTTCTTGATATCCTTCACGAAGCCGGACACGGTCAGCGAGCCAACATCTGCCCAATACCATTCAAACGACAGATCATAGTTCCAGGATTGCACCGGACGCAGGAACCGGTTGCCCGTACCGATGCCAAGCAACGGGCCATCGGCGAGCAGCCCACCGGCACGCAGGTTATTTGTATTATCATAGGCGCCACCGCCGGATGTGAATGAGGAGAGATCCGGCCGCGAAATCCCCTTGGACGCGGCGACGCGCACGAGAATACCATTGCCGAAATCAAGCTTCGCATTAAAGCTCGGCAGCCAGTTTTCGTAACGAATGTTCAGCGGGTCAGCGATAACTTCACCTGTAAACAACGCCGCATAAGCCGCTTGGCGCGTTGGCGTTAGGCCGCAATAACCCGGCACAGGTGTGATGTTGTTTGCCAAGATGAATGCGCAGGATCCCTGCACCTCTTCCAGCTGAACCACACCATCACGGTTGCCATTATTGTCGAAGAATTCCGGGGAAGGAAGGCTAAATGAGCCGCCGCTGCGGACCCTTGTGCTGATGTACCGGAGGCCAATATTTCCGCTGAGTTCTGCGTTGCCGCCAAACTCAGTGCCGAAATCGACGCGTGCGTATGCACTGGAGGTGCTTTCATCGACATCCGATATCTCGCCCGGCGTCCATACCCCTCCTGGCACGTTGCTTGTGCGTGCAGAAATTGGGAACCAGGCGTTCGGCGTTAGCGTGAACGCAGTGATGGCGTTGGCTTGTGTCCGGATCGCCCCGCTCAGATAATCGGCGACCATATTGTCGCCGCCGAAGAAGAAGGCCGACCCATCACCCAGCGGCACAGGCGCGTTGCCGCGCTGGAAGCCGTCACCAAAGGGATTGCGAAGCTGTGCAGAATTCGGAAAATCCTTCACATACGCGCCACCGCACCCAAATGCCTGATAATCGCCGCAGTTCCAGTTTCCACCGCGGCCCGTCCATGGAGCCCCCAAATTGCCCCAGTTTGAGAAATTTGCGCTGCGAGAGACGCGGTTGCGATCACCCCAGCGCGCACCAAAGCGCGCCTTCTTGAAAAAGCCTTCATCGCTGACGTCATACTCACCATCGAGGCGCATCGACGTCAGTTTGCCGTCATTCTTGACCTGGTTATCCAGCAGGAACCAATAGAATGTCCGCGATGGGTCATTGAAGTAAGATGACGGTGAGCCGGTGCTACCAGGCTGCAAGAACTCAACCTGCGGAGTGTTACCCCGATTGTCGATGCGGACATCGGAGTAGGTTTGCATCGCGGAAATGAAACCATCTTCAGTCCGATCAGATTTGATTTGCTGCACTTCGAAATTGAAGCGCAACCGATCAGACGGATTGAGCTTTAGATGAACCGATAGATCCTCGGTCATGGCTGTATCTTCGCGCTGGAAGCGGAGCAGTTCCGTCGGAATGCCGAGACCGCCCGACTGCGTCAATGTGCCTGCCACGAACTGCTTGCCGACATAGGTTGCCGAGGTTCCCGGCGCCAAGACAGGAAAAAGAGCGTCGTCATTGACGAGCGCCAGAACTGCATATTCGTTCAGCGTAGCGTCGGTTTCAGCACGGAGATATTCGACCGTCAGCAACGCGTTGCCGTCGTTGCTCTTCCACTGCCCGATTGCCGACAATGCATTGCGGTCGCGCGTCAAATCGGTGGTGCGCACACCTGCGCCCTTTGGCACAAAGACCGAACCGGCCGGCGGAAAGTTGCTAGCTGTGTACTGCTGGCCGCCTCCAAAGCCGCCCGAACCGACCGGCCTGACGCGCAGACATGGGCCGGTAAGCGTGTCAGCACGGTAGCATGGATCGGTTATCTGCGAGGCATCTGTTCGGGTGACGAGTTCGGACTGAGCATAAGCGATTTGGATACCGAAGTCGCCGATGCCGCTTTCAAACGTGTTCGAACCCAAAAACGAAAAGCCGGGCGACCATTTTTTTGCCATGTCGCCATAATTGCCTTCAATCGTGCCGGCCAGTTTGAAACCTGGAATGTCGAGCGGCTTCCGGGTGATCAGATTGACCGTCCCAGAAATGCCGCCGTCGATCATGTCGGCCGTGCTATTCTTGAACACCTCAACGCGCCCAAGAAGCTCTGGCGAAACATCATTGAACGACAGCTCACGCCCACCATTGGCCGAGAAAATATCGCGCCCGTTCAGTTCGGAACGAACAAAAGGTAAGCCGCGAATGATGACGCCCGAGCCTTCGACGGAGAACCGGTCGGGATCATTCCGCTGCTCAAACCGCGAGATGTTGATACCAGGGACACGCTGCAGGGCTTCTGCGACGGACCGATCGGGAAGAGCACCAATGTCTTCGGCCGTGATAACATCGACAAAGGTATCCGCATCGCGCTTCTTATTCTGCGCACTTTCCAAGGCTTTGCGATACCCAGTGACAACAATGGTGTCTTCATCAGCCGGCTTGTCATCAACTGCAGCTGTTTGTGCGTCGGCGTCCTGCGCCAAGACTGGAGACGCAATCAGGACGCTGAGCGCCAAGCTTGAGGCCGTCGTTAACGCCATGAACCTGCGAGTGCGCGCAAATGTTGAAGTCTTAGCCAAGGCAACCTCCCCTTCCCCAATTCATTGCGGGCATAATGATCCCGTTGGATAGAAGGCGTAACCAATATTGTGAGCGTTCACAAGACATAAAATGAACGTTCACAATTCTACCGAATGCGGTATTGCAATTTCGCAATCTTTTGGTTGGATGGTGAATATGGCGATTGAGAAGATCATAATTGTCGGCGGCGGAACGGCGGGCTGGATGGCCGCAGCTGCCTTGTCACGTATCAAGGCCGGGCGAGAAGTTGGCATCACACTCGTCGAGTCTGAGCAAATTGGGACCGTGGGCGTGGGCGAAGCGACCATCCCGCCGTTTCTGGATTTCAACAGGCTACTGGATGTTGATGAGCGTGAGTTGCTATCCGCCGTGCAGGGCAGTTTCAAATTGGGCATCCAGTTCGTTAACTGGGGCAAGCTGGGCGATAGCTATATCCACCCATTTGGCAATTATGGTTACCAAATGGAGGGCGTATCGTTCCATCATATCTGGCATAAGTATAAGCAGGCGGGCGATAAACGGCCAATTCAAGTCTTTAACATGGAAACAATGGCCGCGCATTTCGGGCGCTTTGCGCGCACGGAAGATTACCAACGCGACGACTTGCCACCCGTTAACTATGCCTATCACATTGATGCCGGTCGCTACGCCAGATTTTTGCGCAGCTATGCAGAAAAGCGCGGCGTGGTGCAGAAAGAGGGCAAAGTCACCAGCGTCGCGCAGGATGGCGAAAGCGGCTTCATTACATCGATAACTTTGGATGATGGCAGCGTTTATGAAGGCGATCTGTTCATCGATTGCTCGGGTTTTCGTGGTCTATTGATCGAACAAACACTTCAAACGGGCTATGAGGACTGGACGCATTACCTGCCATGCGATCGCGCCGTCGCTTTACCATGTCTGCGTGAAGATGGCAGCCCGCCATTGCCATACACACGCGCCACTGCCCATAGCGCCGGTTGGCAATGGCAAGTCCCCCTGCAGCATCGCAATGGCAACGGCCATGTCTATTGCAGCAGCTTTATGAGCGATGATGAGGCGCTCGACATATTGGTTAAGAATATGGCCGGCAAACCGGGGGCAAATCCTAACTACCTGCGCTTTACAACGGGACACCGTAAAAAGTTCTGGAACAAGAATGTTGTGTCCCTTGGTCTCGCAGCTGGCTTTATGGAGCCGCTGGAGTCCACCTCGATTCATTTGATCAACACAGGCATTAACAAGTTGATTGCGCTGCTTTCATTGGATGGCATCACGCAGGCGCAGGAAGATGCCTTCAACCGGCTGACCAAAAAGGAATATGAGCGCATTCGAGACTTCCTGATCCTTCATTATAATTCGACCACGCGAACCGATAGCGCGTTCTGGAACCACTGCCGAACCATGGCCGTGCCGGACAGCCTAACAGAAAAGGTCGAATTGTTCCGCTTGAATGGACAAATCTTTCGTGAGGATGATGAACTGTTCACCGAAACCAGTTGGGCAGCGGTGATGATGGGCCAGGGTATTGCCATGGGTGGACATAATGCCATGGCTGACGCCCTCAAAGAGCCGGCGACTGCGAAGGAAATAGACGCAATCGAAAGATCCATTCGCTTCGTTGTCCAGCATATGCCGGATCACCGCAGCTATCTGGAAAAATATTGCCCGGCACCCATCTGAGGTGGGCGAGAGGTTGGCACATGCGCCCTGTCGAAACCCATTTCAATGATTTTGGGACGAATGCATCAGGATCTTCCGAGCCGTGCCAACGCCGGGCGAACAAAGGGTATTGTCAACATCGTGCTACCGACCGCAGCCAAAAGCATAGCCGTAAAGGCACCACTTGTGATCAAGCCTTTGTCGTAAAGGATGTTGACGAATATAATCATAATCAACGCCTTCGTTTGCAACATCCATCCGATAATCCAGGCTTCACCCGCTTTCCAACCGAGGAGTCGGCCCGCAACGCCAACGCCCAGCAACTTCCCAACAATCATGGCGACAAGGAAAAGTGCCGCTGCCGCAAAGGCCATCAGGCCACCCATCTCCCAACTCGTCCGCAAGCCGGTTGACAAAAAGAAAACGGGCATGAATGCGAGCAACACTGTGTCACGGAAGCGATCGATGCTGTCCGAGCCAAACCAGCGCGCATCGAGAACGGCACCCGCCAAGAAAGCACCGACCATATAGTGAAGGCCTGCCCAGTCGGCCACAAATCCGCAAGTGGCCAACCAGATCAGCGCGAACGGCCAGCGATCAGACTGTGCCACACGGGCCAAAAGCCTTCTTATGGCGATGGCAGCCAACGCAAATCCCACCAGAAAACCAAGCTGGCGCGTGACCCGGTCCCAATCAAGCAGAAGGAGCGCCAAGACACCCCAGATCAAAATGTCATCAAGGCTGGCATAACGCAGGATGCGTTGGCCCAGTGGTTCACGAAAGATGCCAAGTTTTTGAAGGAAAAGAACCAGAATGGGCAATGCGGTCACCGCACAGGCCATGCCGATGCCGAGGACAAATTGCCACGTTGCCTTGCCGCTCCCGATCCAGTCCAAAGGATTGGACACTTGGAGCAAAAGGAAAGCCGCACCCGATCCCAAGATCAAAGGAAAACCAAGGGCCAGCCCCGCCGTAAGTGCCGTTTCGTGGCGCCACGCCCAGGCGTCTTGAAGATCCAGTTCCAATCCCGCCGAAAAGACAAATAGCATAACCGCCCACCAAGCGATCCCGTTCAAAGCTCCGATGACCTGCGGCGTAAAAACAATGGCATGCTCTGCCGGAAACAAGGCGCCCAAGACGCCTGGACCGAGCAGGATGCCGGCGACAATCTGAACAACAACCAAGGGTGCCCAATGATCAGTCTGGAAGACCCTCCAGACAAGATAGGGCACCGCAAAAATGACGATCAAGGCAAGCAGGAACAATTCCGTCACTGAAACAACAGGCAGCATCGCCAACCTCCAGAACGCCAAAAAGGGCCTATCTTCAAATCCAACACACGGAGCCACGATGGCATTGTCTGAGCAAACACACCGGTTGGGCGAAAGAGCTCACCGCGGTCAGTCTTTGCCATGCCCCGCCCCAGAAAACCAGCCAGTCCGTTCCGCTATTTCAACTCGTCACCCGAGGTCATCCGGTTAGTCGTGATGATGTATGTGCGGTTCCCGCTCAACCTTCGGAACGTCGAGGAGCGGCCGATATTCGACGCCAGCGGGTGCAAGCGATGCGCGGGATCCGTCACTGCGCTGGCACCTCGACGAGGTGCTCGGGAAGATCAACGGGGAGCAGCATTACCTTTGGCGCGCCGTCGATCACGAAGGTGAGGTTCTCGAGAGCTACGTGACGAGAAAGCGCGATAAAGCTGCCGCTTTGGCGTTTCTGAAGAAAGCCTTGAAGCGCCATGGCAGAGCCGAGACAATCGTCACCGATGGTATGCGATCCTACCACGCTGCCATGCGC
>JACCDK010059681.1_pt1 | contig 17209 bp, 12 predicted proteins | sample 7445871 | NCBI WGS metagenome assembly JACCDK01 (sample SAMN15323436, study PRJNA562643) | freshwater metagenome | isolation source: river surface water | place: USA:Blue River Watershed | collected 2017-08-15
AACATGTCAGCACTAAACAAGGGCGAGCTTGTAGCAGCTATCGCAGAGCAGACCGGTGAGTCACAGGCTGCAGTCAACCGCGTAGTTGACGCATTCTTCGACACCATTTCAAAGACCATTGCTAAGGGTGGCAAAGTAACCATCCCTGGTTGGTTGTCAGTTGAGAAGGGTCACCGCAAGGCTCGTCAGGGTCGTAACCCACAGACTGGTGAGACTATCCAGATCGCTGCAGCTAACACCGTAAAGGTTTCAGCTGGTTCAAAGCTAAAGGCTGCAGTTAAGTAGTCATAAGTTTTACAAAAAAGGCGTCGACTTAGGTCGGCGCCTTTTTGCATTCCGGTTTGATGCGTAGGCTTAAACAATGAGCGCAATCACTAAGACATCAAAGGCGCTTTATTTCTTTATAACTTTTGCACTGGTGTTAGCCACGATTCTTGGCTTGCAAATTTCTGGCGCAGCAAAACCATTCGATTTAGTTGATCCGGGCGATGTGGTTCGCTGGGGATTACCGATAGCAAGATCAATCACAGACATGGCGATGGCCACGAGTATTGGTGCACTTGTGGTGTCGGCTTTTGTGTTCGCCGAGGGAAGCAAACAACTCAAGACCTCGATGAATGTTGCAGCAATGGCTGCGATTATCTGGACCATCGCCGGCATGATTCAGTTCAATTTTGTTTATCTGAACATCACCGGAACTGCATTCACTTTTGAGCAGAGTCAAGGCGACGGGCTTTGGATGTTTGCCACCACGATCGAACTGGGTCAGTATCTCGCGCTCAACATCGCAGCAGGCGCAATTATTGCAGTCTTATCGATTGCTTTTCAGAAACTAACTGCAGCTGCATTAATCGCTGGGCTTGGTTTCTTATCGCTTGTGCCAATTGCTCTTACCGGTCACGCCTCTGGCACAGCAAATCACGGCATGGCGGTCAACGCCCTCGGTTTGCACTTGGTAGCGATTGTGCTTTGGGTTGGCGGCCTCATTGCTTTGGCTTTGGTGCGCAGTCGCTTTGAGGTAGACACAACGCATTTTCAGCGCTATTCATCGCTGGCACTGTTTGCCTATTTGGTGCTTGGGGTATCGGGAGTTATTTCAGCGGCAATTCGAATCGGTGATTTGAGTAACTGGTTTACCAATTACGGTCTGCTGGTTGCACTGAAGACAGCAATCTTCGTGTTGCTAGGGGTGTTTGGCGCGATCTACCGCAAGCGCCTGCTGCTGGCAGGAGCGAGCTTCTTCAAGCTGGTTCGCGTTGAATTGATTCTCATGGCCTCGGCCATGGGCTTGGCTACGGCTCTCAGTAGAACGGCTCCGCCACTAAACGCCACCGACCAGTTGGGCGATACCCCTGCAGAGATCCTGACCGGTTCAAAGCTTCCGCCGGAATTCAACCTTGTTACTTTTTTCACCCAGTGGAAGCCAGATTTGCTTTGGGCGATTATTTCATTAGGCGGCATCTATGTTTATCTGGCCGGTGTCCGTAGGCTCCGCGCTCGCGGCGACGCATGGCCAATAGGTCGCACTTTGTCTTGGGTTGCTGGAATGTTGTTCCTGTTCTTCGTGACTAACGGTTCGCTCAATGCTTATCAGGAATACCTGTTCAGCGCGCACATGATTGGACACATGATGTTGGCGATGGGAGTTCCGATCTTGTTAGTGCCTGGAGCACCAATCACTTTGCTTTCCCGCGCTGTTGAGAAGCGACAAGATGATTCGCGAGGAGTTCGCGAGTGGGCACTCTGGGCAGTACACACAAGGTACGCGCGCTTCGTTGCCAATCCCATTTTTGCCGCAATTATGTTTGCATCTTCGCTCGTAGTTTTTTACTACACGCCACTTTTCGCATGGTCAACTCGAGAGCACGTTGGCCACGAATGGATGGTTGTCCACTTTCTAATCACTGGCTACCTATTTGCTCAAGCACTGATTGGTGTTGATCCGGGGCCGGTGAGACTTTCTTTCCCGTTGCGATTGATGTTGCTGATTGGCACTCTCGCGTTTCACGCATTCTTTGGCTTGAGTTTGATGTCTGGTGATTCGCTACTGCTTCCTGATTGGTATGGAGCGATGGGTCGCACCTGGGGAGCAACGCCACTCGAAGATCAACATATTGGTGGCGCAATTGCGTGGGGCATCGGCGAATTGCCGACAGCAGCGCTTACCATTATCGTCTCGGTTCAATGGTTCAAATCTGATGAGCGTGAGGCTAGAAGGTTGGATCGTGCGTCCGACCGCGGGGGAAACAAAGATATCGAGGATTACAACGCCATGCTCAGTAGGTTAGCCAAGAACGACGAGCAGTACCGATAGTGGAGCTAGTCAAACTTTCTGACGAACAGCAGAAACTGTTCGAATACATCGAGTCGACCGATGCCCATGTGTTTGTTACCGGCCGAGCCGGCACCGGCAAATCGACTCTGCTTAGCTACTTCATCGAAAACACCGAAAAGTCGGTAGCCGTGGTGGCCCCTACTGGTGTCGCCGCCCTGAATGTTGGCGGAACCACAATCCATTCGCTATTTGGTTTTCCTTTTGGCGTGCTCGGCAATGTCGACATCAGTAAACACATGCGTCGTTACACACGTCAGGTGCTTGCGGCAATCGACGTTCTGGTTATCGATGAAGTCTCCATGGTGAACGCCGACATCATGGATGCAATTTCGCGTTCAATGGGCATTGCCCGTGGCAAGCGAAAGGTTCCGTTTGGTGGAGCTCAGGTAATTATGTTTGGCGATCCTTATCAGCTCGCGCCTGTTCCGCCGCGTGAAATTGACGACATAAATTACATGACCGAGAACTATGCGAGCAGTTGGTTTTTTGATGCCCATGTTTGGCGAGACGCCCAACTGGAGCGTTACGAACTCATAGAGATATTCCGCCAGACCGACGGACACTTTAAGGACATTTTGAACGCACTTCGCGATGGTTCAGTGACCCAAGAAATGATTGACGAACTGAATCAAATTTCTGTTCGTCCCACTCCTCACGATGAAGTACTTCGTTTGGCCACAATAAACGCGACAGTGGACCGTCACAATTTTTCACGGCTCGCCGAAATCTCGAGCAAGGGTAGAAAATACGTTGCAGCTACTACTGGAGACATGGCGGCCTTCAACTCGGCAAAACCTAATGACCCTGAGATTGAACTCAAGGTTGGCGCACAGGTCATGTTTATTAAGAACGATGATTCAAGCCCGTTCAAGGACTCTGATGGCATGGCACTTCGTCGCTGGGTTAACGGAACTATCGGGCATGTTGTCGAAATGAAATCCGATTCACACGTGGTAGTTGAAGTTGACGGAGAGACTTTTGACGTTGGCCGAGCCACCTGGGAAAAGGTTAAGTACACCGTAGAGGAGTACTTCGATGAAGACACTAACAAGGTAAAAGAAACGTTGGTTGCCGAAACTGTTGCCGAATTCAAACAAATTCCATTGAGATTGGCCTGGGCTGTCACCATCCACAAGTCACAGGGCCAAACCTACGACGAAGTCCAAATCGACCTCGGTTCCGGAGCTTTCGCTCCAGGCCAGGCCTATGTGGCATTGAGTCGAGTTCGCTCCCTAGAGGGGCTTTACCTATCCCGGGCGCTAAAGATGTCGGATGTAAAGATCGATTCACGAGTGCTTGAGTTCATGAATGGCCACCATGATGCCCATACCCCAAGCGATGGCGGGCCAGTAGCAAAGAAGAACCCTCCGTCGGTTTCGGGCTTCATCCCAGACGACGAAGAGCCCCTGTTCTGATTTGAGCGAGCCTGCGAGAATTGAAGAATTAGTTAATTGATTGGATTGCTGTGAACGCCTGGGCCGAATTAGTAGTCCGTCATAAGAAGTCGGCCTTTTTCTCTTTTGTCGCACTTATTTTGCTAAGCACATTTTGGGGATTTCAAAGTTTTGGAAACCTGAAAGCCGGTGGCTACGATGACCCAACTTCAACCTCGGCTCGAGTTAGTGAATTGCTCGCAAAAGAATTTGATGCCGAAACTCCAAACATTATTTTGGTGGCAGACATGCCTGACTATGTCGATTCTGTCGAGAGCAAAAAAATCGGTGCCGACCTAACTCGAAAACTAAAAACTTACGAAGGCGTGAATGAAGTCACGAGTTACTACTCCCTAGGAAATCCTCCAGCGCTTCGTAGCGATGATGGAAAAGCGGTTTACTTCTTTGTCAAATCTCAAGAAGGTATTTCTGAAACAAATTTAGGTAAACAAATATCGGATGAATTGACTGGTGATTTTAATTCGGCACAGATTTATGTAGCCGGATTTGCTGCAATCAGCACCAGTATCAACGATCAAATTTCTTCGGATCTTGCGGCTGCAGAGATAATCGCAATCCCATTGACTTTGCTTCTACTGGTCTTTGTTTTTGGTTCGCTGGTTGCTGCGGGATTGCCGATGCTGGTTGGCGGTTTGGCAATTGTTGGCAGCTTCTTCTTCATTTGGATATCAAGTTTGATGACCGACACTTCGGTGTTCTCGGTCAACCTAATTACAGGAATGGGGCTCGGACTTGGCATCGACTACGCACTGCTCATGGTCAATCGTTTCCGCGAGGAGCGTGCTGCGGATCATTCAGTCGATCAAGCGGTAATTAGAACCATTAACTCGGCCGGACGCACCGTACTTTTCAGTGGCTTAACCGTGGCAATTGTGCTGGCAGCAATGTTCTTCTTCCCCCAGTACTTCCTAAAATCTTTCGCACTTGGTGGGGTCGTGGTGGTTTTCCTAGCCATAGCCGGTGCTTTGATCGCTCTACCGGCCTTACTGGCCATGCTGGGCGACAAGGTGAATCTCATCAAATTCACGCGAATTACTGCTAAGGCTCGCAACCGGGGGTCTTGGGCATCAGTGGCTCGATTTGTGATGAAGCGACCTGTTCCGATTTTGCTAGTCACCCTGATCGGTCTGGGCGGTCTCATGTGTTTGATTACCGGTGTTCAATTTGGGCAAGTTGATGACCGCATCTTGCCAGCCAATAACAGTGCCGTGATAGCAAACAACGTGATTCGAGAGCGCTTTAGCGGTCGCGAGGGTGCTCCAGTCGAAATCTTAGTCAAGGGCGCGGATGTCAACGATATTTACGACTTCACCGAGGAACTATCGAAGCAGCCAAATATCCTTCGAGTGCAAAGCGCGTTGGGCATAAGCCAAAACGGACTCTTAGATTCAAGTTATGCATCGGCTTTTGCAAACTATGCGGCCGACAACTGGCAACGAATTCAAGCTATTCACGATGTTGAATCACGATCTCCTGCCGGACAAAAACTTACCGAAGCAATTCGAAAACTTAAAGTAGACGGCCATCAAGTATTGGTTGGTGGAACCGCTGCCGTTTACACTGACTCGCAATTGGGAATCACCAAGCAGTTGCCAAGTGTATTGCTCTGGATTGTTTTGACCACTTTGGTTTTGCTCTTCCTATTTACCGGTTCAGTGCTATTGCCGATAAAAGCCGTGCTACTAAATTTCTTGTCGCTTGGCGCAACTCTTGGATTTTTAACTTGGGTTTTCGTCGATGGAAATCTTCAATGGCTGATTGGCGAGTTCCAAGTCACCGGAACAATTGACACTTCCTCACTTGTGTTGATTGCAATCGTTGCCTTTGGTTTATCGATGGACTACGAACTATTTCTTTTGAGTCGCATCAAAGAGCAACACGATGCCGGACTCGGAACTACAGAGTCGGTCGCGATCGGGCTTCAACGCTCTGGTCGAATTATTACCACCGCTGCATTGGTACTGGCGTTTTCGTTCGCAGCGTTCGTAAGCTCAGGTGTGAGCATTATGAAAATGCTCGGGCTCGGAATCGCTTTCGCAATTCTGCTCGACGCCACCGTGGTGCGAGCGTTGTTAGTGCCGGCAGTAATGCGCCTATTTGGTGAGCTCAACTGGTGGGCACCGAAGTGGCTCAAGTGGGTTTATCGCAAGGTGGGTCTGGATCACTAAGTCCAGCCCAACCGGTCCTTCACCAGTTTGATTTTCGAAATTTGGCTGCTGCTTGGGTTGGTTCCCATAATTCCGATCACGAGTTCTAGAAGGCGTTGAAAACACTGTTCAACGGGCAACTGCTGAATGGATTCGAGTTCTTTTGCGAGTTCAGGGTACTGAAGTTCAAATCTTCTAAACCGGTTAAGGTTGTCTTCTTGTTTACCTGACCCAGCAATTGGGCTAACTGCAGCTCGAATGAATCCTAGAACCGATGTAAGGCACATGCTTCGAGCAAACTGTCCGGCAGTAAGATTTTCGCCACGACGGCTTCTACCAACCCCAATGAGAATGTGCGCTAAGAAAATCTCAAACTCCGACTCAAAATCGAAAGCTTTCGGTTTGCTTTGCTCGGCAATAGCTTTCATACGAGCGGTTATGTCGGCTCTGTCGATAGTGACTCTAAAGACATTTGCAGCTGCGAGCTCGAGTTCGTCGTTTTCAAAAATTGCAAATTCTAGAACGCGACAATTTTCGTAGACAACTTTAAGTCCGTGAGCTGTTTCCCTTGGCTGCATCACAATGTTTTCAAAGTCTGGAAGCCAGCTTAGATCTTGACGATATTTCTCGGCCGCTCCATTTTCGGTGATAACGAAAAAATCATGGTCGCTCCATTCGTCGACACGAGATGTATCTGCTGTTGAGCCAAGCAGGACTAGGCCCAACACGTCGCTCACTGTGGCTAGTGAATCTCGCAGCTCATTGGAGAATTTAGTAAAAGACTCCAGCGTGGTAAGTGAACTCATGCCATTAATCTAGGCGGTAACCTAGACCTATGCTTATGTCAGACCGCGATATTCGCGCATCCATTGAAGCCGGCCAAATCGGATTAGATCCACTAAATATGGATCTTCTGCAGCCATCGTCGTTTGACGTTCGCCTGGACCGATTCTTCAGACTCTTCGACAACCACAAGTACGCCTACATCGACCCTCGCGAGGAAATGCCTGAGCTGACTCGCTTTGTCGAGGTCTCAGCTGATGAAGCTTTCATTCTGCACCCGGGAGAATTTGTACTTGGCAGCACCTATGAATTCGTTACTCTGCCAGACAATATCGCCGCGCGCCTGGAGGGTAAAAGTTCTCTAGGTCGTCTTGGGCTTTTGACCCACTCAACCGCTGGTTTCGTTGACCCTGGCTTCAAAGGTCACGTCACGCTTGAACTTGCCAACGTTTCAAACCTGCCAATCAAACTGTGGCCGGGCATGAAGGTAGGTCAGCTTTGCTTCTTCCAGTTAAGCTCACCAGCCGAAACCCCTTACGGCAGTGCCAAGTATTTGAACCGCTACCAAGGGCAGCGCGGCCCCACCGCGTCTCGTTCGTTTATGAACTTCCACATCACCGATGTGGGTAATGAACCACTGGCTCAGTAAATCAGTTAAGAACTGCTGGGTTGGGGTTTACACGAGTCAGCAGCCACAGACCAACGGCTAGAACCAAAATCAAACCAATCACACCAAAGATTGATGGGTTTGCTATTCCAAGACCTGCCGCAATTGATATGCCCAGGTTGAAAAACAATGGGCTCATGAAGCTCGCAGCGCGACCTGTGGTCTGATACAAACCAAACACCTCACCCTCGCGTCCGTGTGGTGTGAATCTAGCCACGAAGGTTCGCGATGAAGCCTGAGCAGGACCAACAAAAAGACAGAGGGCAAGGCCACCGATCCAATAGGTGATCTGACCAACGTTGGCAAAGGCAAAGAATCCGGTGCCAGCAATGATTAATCCTGCTAGCGAGACGATGATTGTGTTTCTTGTACCAAGAATTTTGTCGAAGATTCCGCCGAGTGCTGCACCAAGACCTGCAACGAGGTTTGCTGCAATACCGAAGAACATAACTTCGGTGGTGGTGAAACCAAATGCTACGGTTCCCAAGACAGCACCAAATGTGAACACGCCGGCAAGACCGTCACGATAAATAGCTGAGGAAATCAAAAACTTGAGAGTCTCCGGCGCTTGTGCACGCAAACTTTTGAGTTGCGACCACAACGCAATGTAAGCACCAATTAGAGTTTCTTTTTTACGATTTGGATTTGCTTGCACCTCTGGTACAAAAAGCGCCAACGGAATTGTGAAAATTGTCATCCATATTGCCGAGAACAAAAACATGACTCGAATATTTTCTGCGTTTGCAGTTGAAACTCCGAACCAAGGAATTTCTGGAAGATAGAAACCAACTAGCGAAAATACTAAAAGCAAAATTCCACCGACGTATCCGAGCGCCCAAGCAAACCCAGAAACTTTTCCGATGTTGCTCTCAGATGAAACTTGCTTAAGCATGGCGTAGTAATTAATGAACGCAGATTCCTGCACGACAGTACCGAGGCCGTAAAGAATCAGACCGAAGATTAGAAATTCTGGACTTGGTGCAACGAAGTAACTTGCCGCCATAATCGCAATCAAGATGGCCGAGTTAATCAGGAGCCAAAACTTGCGCTTACCGGCTTCATCCGCTCTGCGACCAAAAACCGGAGAAATAATTGCCACAAAGAAGCCGGCAATCAGCATTGCTGTGCTTAGTGCCTGGGTATTGGCGTCCGGATCACCAAATGCACTTGAGGTGATGTAGGTGGCAAAGATAAAAGTCTGAATCAGGGTGGGGTAGGGCTGTTCGGCCCAGTCCCAAAGTGCCCAAGAAAATGTTGCCAGTTTGCCGCGACGAGCTCCGTTGGTAGTCATAGGGCTAAAGTTATCGGTTCAACTGGGCTGAAACCGCTAAATGCGCATGAATTCTATGGTTGAGCAAAACTTGAGCGATTCACACTCAACTTTCAGGTTTAAATGCTTGACAAGGTCAAAAACCTGTCGCAAACTTGAGTCAACGAGGCTCAAGTCTGAGCCCAAAGGAAAAACCGCCGGGAAACCGGCAAGAAAGAGGAAACAAACATGGCACGTGCAGTAGGCATCGACCTGGGCACCACCAACAGCGCAGTTAGCGTTTTGGAAGGTGGAGAACCGACAGTTATCGCTAACGCAGAAGGATTCCGCACTACCCCGTCAATCGTGGCGTTCACCAAGGACGGCGAGATTCTCGTAGGAGAGACCGCAAAGCGTCAGGCAGTGACCAACGTTGACCGCACTATCGCGTCGGTCAAGCGTCACATGGGTACCGACTGGACTTTCTCAGTCGACGACAAGAAGTACACCCCTCAGGAGATCTCGGCCCGTATCTTGGCAAAGCTAAAGCGCGATGCAGAGACCTACCTTGGCGAGACGGTAACCGATGCGGTTATCACCGTTCCGGCTTACTTCAACGACGCAGAGCGTCAGGCAACCAAGGATGCCGGTGAGATTGCCGGTCTAAACGTTTTGCGAATTATCAACGAGCCAACTGCGGCTGCGCTTGCATATGGTTTAGACAAGGGTAAAGAAGACGAGCTTATTCTCGTATTCGACCTCGGTGGCGGAACCTTCGACGTTTCTCTACTCGAAGTTGGCAAGGACGAAGGATTCTCAACCATTCAGGTTCGCGCTACTTCTGGCGACAACCGTCTCGGTGGAGACGACTGGGACGCTCGCATTGTTGAGCACTTGGTTAAGAAGTTCAAAGAGACCACAGGCGTAGACGTTTCGAAAGACAAGATTGCACTTCAGCGCTTGAAGGAAGCCGCAGAGCAGGCAAAGAAAGAATTGTCTCAGTCAACCAGTGCAAACATTCAGTTGCCATATCTTTCATTGACTGAGAACGGTCCTGCAAACCTCGACGAGACATTGACTCGCGCACAGTTTGAGCAGATGACTTCTGATTTGCTTGACCGCACAAAGAAACCATTCAACGACGTAATCGCTGAAGCAGGAGTGAAGGTTGCCGACATCGCGCACGTTGTGCTCGTTGGTGGATCAACTCGTATGCCTGCGGTTAGCGAATTGGTTAAGTCACTCACCGGTGGCAAAGAACCAAACAAGGGTGTTAACCCAGACGAGGTAGTTGCAGTTGGTGCATCGCTTCAGGCTGGCGTGTTGAAGGGCGAGCGTAAAGACGTTCTGCTAATCGACGTAACTCCACTTTCACTGGGTATCGAAACCATGGGTGGAATCATGACCAAGTTGATCGAACGCAACACTGCTATTCCGACCAAGCGTTCTGAAACTTTCACCACCGCGGCCGACAACCAGCCTTCGGTTTCTATTCAGGTATTCCAGGGTGAGCGCGAGTTCACCAAAGACAACAAGTCACTTGGAAACTTTGAGCTGACCGGAATCGCTCCTGCCCCGCGCGGAGTTCCACAGGTTGAAGTTACCTTCGACATCGATGCCAACGGTATCGTCCACGTGTCTGCAAAGGACAAGGGCACCGGCAAAGAGCAGTCGATGACCATCACCGGCGGGTCTTCGCTTCCAAAGGAAGACATCGAGCGCATGGTGAAGGAAGCCGAAGAGCACGCAGCCGAAGACAAGAAGCGTCGCGAAGAGCAGGAAACTCGCAACAATGCAGAGCAGCTTGTTTACCAGACTGAGAAGCTGATCAAGGAAAACGATGAGAAGCTTCCAGAGGCAGTCAAGACTGAAGTCCAGGCTGACGTTGACGCACTAAAGACCGCGCTCGCCGGAGAAGAAATTGAAGCTGTGAAGACCGCTTTTGAAAAGTTGGTTCAGTCACAGCAGAAGTTAGGCGAAGAGATCTACAAGCAGCAGCCTGAAGGCGAAGCCGCAGCAGAGGCTTCGAATGAAGATGTTGTAGACGCAGAAGTAGTAGACGACGAAGAGAACAAATAAAGATGTCTGAGCAAGAAAACGAGTCAGTTGAAAATTCTGAATCAATTCATGATGCTTCGCAAGTTCTTGATTCAGAACAACCAACAGACTCTTCTACAGCTGACGAAGAACTCGTACTTCTTCAAGACCTTCAACGTGTACAAGCAGAATTCATCAACTACAAAGCTCGTGTAGAGCGGGATCGAGATGTTGCGCGCAACAATGCGGTGGCAGAAGTCATTCGGGCTTTTCTTCCTGCGCTTGATGATCTTGCACGTGCCGAGGCACACGGTGATCTCGAGGGCTCACCGTTTGCCGCTGTCGTAACTAAGTTGCGAAATGCCGGAGACAAATTTGGTCTCAAGTCATTTGCGGCAAAGGGCGACAAGTTTGATCCAGAGATTCACAACGCTCTGGTTCAAACTCCAAGTAACGATGTAACCGAAACCGTGATTGCAGATGTTGTTGAGCCGGGCTTTATGCTCGGCGACAAACTTCTGCGTCCTGCGATGGTTGCAGTATTTATTCCAGCTGAGGGTTAATCAAAACGATGGCAAGTCAGGATTGGTTCGACAAGGATTTTTACAAGATCCTTGGCGTTGCTAAGGACGTTTCTGATGCCGAGCTAAAAAAGGTTTACCGAAAACTAGCCCGTGAGTATCACCCGGATTCAAACCCCGGCGATGCCAAGGCAGAGGCTAAGTTCAAGGAAATCAGCGAGGCATATAGCGTTTTATCTGACCCTGCCCAGCGCAGAGAGTACGACCAAGTGCGAGCCATGGGCGGCGGTGCCCGCTTTACCGGCGGGGCTGGTGGGCAGGGCTTCCCAGGCGGGTTTCCTGGCGGCGGTGGGTTCGAAGACGTCTTTTCGAATCTATTCGGCGGGGGAGGTCGCGGTGGATTCGGTGGCTTTGGGCCGCAGCGTGGTTCAGACCTCACCATGACGACAACCTTGAACTTCATAGATGGTGTCAAAGGAACCTCTATAAAGGTGAACCTTGGAGGAAAGGACGTGTCGGTCAATATCCCAGCTGGGGTCAACGACGGGCAAAAAATCAAACTCCGCGGTAAAGGGCAGGCATCGCCAAATGGCGGTGAGCCTGGTGACTTGATCATCACCTGCAACATCAAGCCACATCCAATTTTCAGTCGAGACGGACACAACATCCGTGTTTCAGTTCCTGTTACCTATGCCGAAGCAGTTTTGGGCGCCACCATTCTGGTGCCAACTCTCGGCGGTGAACCGGTGAAGTTAAAAGTTGCACCGGGCACTCCTAACGGACGTGTATTAAGAGTTAAGGGTCGTGGTGTCGTGACCGCAAAGCACGAAGGGGACTTGTTGGCAACTGTAGAAATTGCAGTGCCAAGTCATGTGAGTGACAAAGCTAAGAAGGCACTCGAAGAATTCAACGGCTTGTTGCCCGATGAAGATCCGCGTGCTGAACTTCTGTTGAAGGCCGGACTTCTCTAGGAGATTTCGATGGAGCAATTCGACGAGAACACCCCAATGTTTGTGATTTCGGTTGCCGCAGAACTAGCGGTAATGCATCCGCAAACATTGCGTCAATACGATCGCATGGGTTTGGTGGTACCAACTCGAACCGGCGGAAAATCTCGTCGATACACAATGCGCAACGTTGCACAACTTCGTGAGATTGCAAGGTTGAGCGCTGAAGGTGTGAGTCTAGAAGGTATTCGCAGAATTCTTGAACTTGAAAATCATGCAGCCGAATTGGCAAAGCGTGTGCGCGATTTAGAACAAGCTTTGGCAAACGAGATGATGAATAGACCAGGTGCGCGAGTGTTTGCGGCCGGCGAACAAGGAGTCGTGAGCATTGCTCGCGGAAAGCGACCAACAAAAGAAACTTCGGTGGTTTTGTGGCGTAAGCGGTAGCCCCGCTAAGGAGTAACAAAATGAATGAACAACAGCAAGAACAAAAATCTGCTTTAGAGCAGTTTGGAATTAATCTCACCGAGGTTGCAAAAACTGGAAAGCTCGACCCGGTAATTGGACGCGACGCCGAAATCCGACGCGTTTCTCAGGTACTATCCCGACGCACCAAAAATAACCCGGTGCTCATTGGCGAGCCCGGAGTTGGAAAGACCGCAGTGGTCGAAGGTCTTGCCCAGCGCATCGTGGCCGGAGACGTGCCGGAAAGCCTAAAGGGCAAGCAACTAATCAGTCTCGATCTGGCCGCAATGGTCGCCGGTGCTAAGTTCCGTGGTGAGTTTGAAGAGCGCCTCAAAGCGGTACTTGCCGAGATCAATGCGCGCGAAGGCGAAGTCATCACATTCATCGACGAATTGCACACTCTGGTTGGAGCCGGAGCCGCCGACGGATCGATGGATGCGTCAAACATGTTAAAGCCGATGCTTGCTCGCGGTGAACTGCGACTAATCGGCGCAACCACTCTGGATGAATACCGCGAACGCATCGAGCGTGACCCTGCACTCGAACGACGCTTCCAACAAGTTTTTGTTGGTGAACCTTCGGTTGTAGACACCATAGCTATTTTGCGTGGACTAAAAGAACGGTATGAAGCACATCACAAGGTTGCTATTGCAGACAATGCTTTGGTTGCTGCAGCAACTCTTTCGAATCGATACATCACCGGGCGTCAACTTCCCGACAAAGCCATCGACCTTATCGATGAGGCGGCTTCACGTTTGCGAATGGAGATTGACTCAGCTCCGGTTGAGATCGACGAACTACGCAGACAGGTTGATCGACTAAAACTCGAAGAGCTCGCGCTTGCCAAAGAAAAAGACGAAGCGTCTAAAGAGCGACTTGAAAAACTTCGTGAAGATCTAGAAATAAAGAGTGAAGAATTACAAAAACTCGCCGCTCGCTGGGAAGAAGAACGAGCCGAGCTTAACAAGATTGGTGATTTGAAAACCAAGATTGATGCTTTGCGAATTGAAGCTGACCGAGCACAGCGTGAAGCAAATTTGGAAAAAGCGTCAAAACTTTTGTACGGCGAAATACCTGCACTCGAAAAACAATTAGCTGAGGCGGAAAGTGCCGAAACCAAAGACGTGGATCGCATGGTCAACGACCAGGTTGGTGAAGATGACATCGCTGCCGTGGTTAGCGCATGGACCGGAATTCCAACCGGTCGCTTGCTTGCTGGCGAATCACAAAAATTGCTCAATCTTGAGAACGAGTTGGGTAAGCGTCTGATTGGTCAGAAGCAGGCGGTGAAGGTGGTCAGCGATGCGGTTCGTCGAACTAAAGCCGGAATCAGCGACCCTAACCGCCCAACCGGATCATTCCTTTTCCTTGGTCCGACCGGCGTTGGCAAGACCGAGCTGGCCAAGAGCCTTGCCGAGTTCTTGTTCAACGACGAGAAGGCCATGGTTCGCATCGATATGAGCGAATACGGCGAAAAGCACAGTGTCAGCCGGTTGCTTGGTGCTCCTCCGGGTTACATCGGCTATGAGGAGGGTGGACAACTCACCGAAGCTGTCCGCCGCCGCCCATATTCGGTGGTTCTCCTGGATGAAGTGGAAAAGGCACACCCGGAGGTATTCGATGTCCTGCTCCAGGTGCTCGATGACGGACGTTTGACTGATGGCCAGGGTCGCACGGTCGACTTCCGCAATGTGATTTTGATCATGACCTCCAACCTTGGCTCCCAGTTCTTGATTGATCAGGAATTGGATGACGCCCAGAAGCGCGAGGGCGTGCTGGCAATGGTGCGCGGGCACTTCAAGCCCGAGTTTTTAAACCGGTTGGATGACATCGTTATCTTTGGCTCACTTGACCGATCTGAACTTGGACAGATAGTTGAGTTGAATATTGATCGGCTTACCGAACGTTTGGCCGAACGCCGATTGCAATTAGCAGTAACACCTGCTGCTCGCGCTTGGTTGGCCGATCACGGTTTCGATCCAATTTACGGAGCGCGTCCACTCCGTCGACTCATGCAACAGCAAATCGATGATCAGCTAGCAAACTTGTTACTCGCCGGTTCAATTCACGACGGGTCGCTGGTTCGAGTTGACGTGGCTGCAGATGGTGTGAAGCTGATCGTTGAACCTGGAGATGACAACCTGCTCTAAACTTTGGAGCATGTCTGAAAATACTTCTAACCGTTCATACGGCCAGGGAGCACAGGGGGAACCTGACGCACCAAAAGCGAACAAGGTTGGCATCTGGACTCGTCTGCGCTACAACTTTGATAACTCAATTGCAAAAAGTGGTGCATTCGTCGCTTGGATGTTTGTTGCGCTTGCAATTTTCTCGGTGCTTATTGTTCTGATTCGCTATGCGTTGTATTCGGTTCCAGTGCTTTATTCCGGAGACCCACTCGCTCCAGCAAACTTTGAAACATTCTGGGGGCAGTTCGCTGGATTCCTCGGACGAGGCACCGAGCCTACCTGGGCCGATCGCATCGTTGGCGTTTTGATTTGGGTAGTGACCATTACTGTTTCGGCTAGCGTTACCGGTTTTGTGGTCAACGCAATTGCAAGAGCATTTGCCTCTCTGCGCAAGGGTAAGAGCCCGGTAATCGACAGCAACCACACACTTATTCTTGGTTGGTCAAACCGTGTGTTTCCAATTTTGAAAGAACTCGCGATTGCCAATGAAAACGTGCGCAATGCGAAGGTAGTAATTTTCTCCAAGGAGTCGCGAGACTTTATGGAAGATGAGATTGAAACACATGCCCCAGATCTCGGCAAACTAAAGGTACTCACTCGAACAGGTGAACCAGATCAGCCTGCAGATCTGAAGCGCGCAAATGTTTCAGCTGCAAAGTCAATCATTGTGTTGGATTCAGACGACGCGGGAGACGCAACCATCGTTTCTACAGTGCTAGCGGTTAAGTCGGTTAACTCAAATCCGAATCTGCGCATTGTTGCTGAAGTTGATGATGCAAACACCGCGGAGGCTCTTGAAACTGCAACTAAGGGGCAAGTGCTTTCAATTCGATCACACGATGTGATTGCGCGCGTTACTGCGCAAGCATCGCGTCAACCTGGTCTTGCCGCCGTCACTCTGGATCTGCTCGACTTCGATGGCGATGAAATTTACTTTGCAAATGTGCCAGCCCTAGCCGGCAAGACCTACGCGGACGCGGTTCTGGCTTTCAACAGCGCGTCTGTAATCGGTTTGGTCGATGACAAGGGTAAGACCAAGGTCAATCCAAAAATGTCCACCAAACTGACCGCAAACACCAAAGTGATTGCGATTGCGGAAGACGACGACAAGGTGGTTTATACCGGTGTCCGTGAAGACATCGCCAATAAGAAGTACACCGCAAAGCGAGCCATTACTCGTAAGCCGGAGCACCTATTGGTAATTGGCTGGTCGCAAATGGGACGATCAATTGTGAAGGAATTGGCACAGTTCTTACCAAAGGGCTCAACTGTTCACATCGTTGCTCAAGACAAATATGTAAAGCCAGAGGACTTCAAAAACTTGCGATTTGGCGCAAATGTGAAAGTTACCCATGCAGAAGTCAAGGGCGACATCGACGAACTAATAGCCGCGGCTTCTGCAAAGAAGTACAACGAGGTAATCGTGCTCGGCTATCGCGAGGCAATCACTCAGCGTGAAGCCGATGCGCAGACGCTTCTTACCATGCTTCAAATGAATCAATTGTTTGACGCTAAAGGTAACGGCGTAGAGCCAACTCGATTAGTGGCAGAAATCCTAGACGGCAGTAAAACCGAACTCGCTCGGGTAGCCGCAGTTGACGACCTAGTGGTTAGCGACAACCTGGCTGCTTTGCTAATCGCACAGGTATCAGAGAACCCGGCTCTTGCCGATGTATTCGATGATTTGTTTGATGCCGAGGGCGCTGCACTCAATGTAAAGCCGGTTGATCACTATGTGACACTCGGAAAAGAAATTGAATACGCCGAGCTTGTCGCTATCGGACGATCTCACGGGGAATCGGTTATCGGCTACCGCGTTGCTGCCGATGCAAAGAACGATGCGGCTACCGGCGTGAAGTTGAATCCGGTGAAAACCACAAAGTTCAAGCCGGTCGAAGGTGACAGCCTGATTGTCATCGGAGCAGTGGAATAACAAAACTTGAACAAAATTGTAACTAATGCCGCCAATGCCAAAAAAGCGTTGGCGGCATTAGCTGTTCTTGGAGCCCTTTGCTCACCCTAGTGGAGCTCGACTACTACCGGAACGTGGTCGCTCGGTCCTTCACCTTTTCGTTCGTTGCGGTCGATTATCGCTTTTTCCACTAAATCCGCAAATGGCTCATTGCCAAGGATAAAGTCGATGCGCATTCCTTCGTTCCTTGGAAAACGCAGCTGCTGATAATCCCAGTAGGTGTAACCCTCAGGCACAAGGGGGCGCACAACATCTGATAGCCCAATTTGCTCGAATGCTTCGAAAGCTTGACGCTCTGGGGCCGAAACGTGGGTTGCTCCGGCAAAGAAATCAATATCCCAAACGTCGGTATCTAAAGGTGCAATGTTGAAATCACCCATGAGAGCAAGAGGGATATCGCCTTCGTGCTCTTGCCATTCCGCCACATTTTGTGCCAAAGCATC
>JACCDK010447487.1_pt1 | contig 17194 bp, 25 predicted proteins | sample 7445871 | NCBI WGS metagenome assembly JACCDK01 (sample SAMN15323436, study PRJNA562643) | freshwater metagenome | isolation source: river surface water | place: USA:Blue River Watershed | collected 2017-08-15
AGATGGCACACATTGACCAAGGCTTGTTCCGATTAACATATTAAATCTTTCCGTAAATAAATTCACCACAAGAACGAATTTCGTCCTTGACACTTCCGTTGTCTTTGAGCCATTCGCTCTCAAACTCATCCTCGCCCAGATTGCTACTGAATGTCCAAATCTCTGCGCCTCTGTAGTCGTCAGTCATGATTGTAATAATCATATCACGAACAGGATTAGATACCCACTTTGCCTCGGCCTTTTCCATGAGAATATCTATCGTGTGTTGCTGATCGTGTATAGTCAGGTTCAACAGATAGTATCCTCTAGAATGCCACATGATTAGGTAGTCAAACTTTTCGCTCACTTTTAGTCAGGTTCGTTATGAGTTCAATGTGTCTTAGCACTTCATCTAGGCTTTCACATTGTTCTGCCTGTTCGAGTACATCTATCCATGATAGCCAACGAATGACTACAGGTCCGCTTGTTTTGAGTGGCGAGTTGATATTGTTACGACGGTACACTTCAGCGGTATCATCCGTGTACACAATCGTAGTTATCTCCTCGCTGGTCTTTACGATAGCCATGATTACTCAGTGTAATAAGCCCATGAACCCCAGGGTGGTGTGATGCCCTTAGCATAAGAGCCGACACCGATCCAGGTTGTGTCACAATAGTCAGGGTCACCCCAGCTACCGAACGGGCACATATCAGTAAACACTACAAGTCGGTTAGGTACGATTGCTTGTTCTTTGAGGTAAGTAAAGATACAAGTAAAGTCTGTACCGCCGCCACCGCCAGGGATGTACTGAGAGATATCTTCTAAGTTCTCGCTAGTGTACTCAGCAGGGTTGTGAGTGCCAGTATCAAAACAGAATACGTGAATCTTGTAGCCTGAGAATGAGTCCATGATACCTTGAATCTCGCCCAAGAACACTTTGATATCATCGTTAGAGATACTACCAGAAGTGTCAAGTGCTACAACGATATCAACTTCTTCACCAGGAGCACGACCAGGCATGACCGAGTCCATGTGCCATGAACGGCGTGATGGACGCATGAATGAATAGTCTGTGCGAATTGTTGACACAAGGTTAGTCTGAATCAATTCACGCCAAGGCATCTTAGGCTCGGTGATAGAGTTGACCATACGCTCAACTTCGCCAGGCAAGGAATGACCTGCTTCTTTAGCGGCTTTAGCGGCATTGATGATGTTCTCCTTCATTTCCTGCTTGAGCTTAGCACGTTCCTCTTCTGAGAGTTGACCAGGGCGGCGTTTAGATTTGCCGTCTTGACCTTCTTCATCGCCGTCACCATCGCCATCAGAGTCCATGTGGTCGTCAAGCAACTGGTCAAGCAAGTCATCGATGTTGAGTTGCTTAGCGTTTTGCATCAGGTCGTCATAGATATGCTCAGCACCCATGCCGTCATACTTGGTCTCATACAAGCAAGGCACAGATGTAATGAAGTCGCCTACCTTGTGACGTTTCAAGTCAGCGTTAACAGCATAGTCGTCGGCAATGTTCCAGATTTGTGGGTCGCGGTCATCACGACGGCCGATGTGATCGTAAACAACGTGTAACACTTCGTGTGCTACCAGGAATTCAACTTCGCCTGGCTTGAGCAGGTTGATAAAGCGTGAGTTGTAGTAGAACTTACGACCGTCGGTAGCGGCAGTAGGTAGCCACTCGTCAGCGTTGATAAGTGTAAGACGAGTTGCCAGGTTGCCGAAGAATGAGTGCTTGAACAGCAAGCGAGTGCGGGCAATAATCAGCTTATCACGGGCTTCGTTGTCGGTAGCTTTGTCGTAAGGGCCGACTAACTTGTCCAGTTTCTCCTGGTTCTTGCCTTTTTTAGCTTTTTTGGTGGTGGTCAAATCTGACATACATTCTCCGTTTGATTCAATATAGTAATTATACACCACCTGACATTTATTGTCAAGTGGTGTGGAGAGGGCAGGATTACTGAGCCGCAGCCTTGATGAACTTGCCGAACTTGCCGTTGAATTCAGTGAAGGTCTTCATCTTCATAGGGTTGAACGGGATTTTGTAGTTCATCATCGCGGTCTTAGCACCCATGATGACCAACTCAGTCTCGAAGTTCTTCATCATGTAAGCGAGGAAGTTGTCGACCATCTCGGTGACTTCTTCAGGCTTCTTAGTTGTGACCGCATCACGCAATTCATAGCACAACGACACGGTCAGAGCATACATAGCTGACACTTCTTTGACTTGTAGGTCAGTTACTTTGCCCGAGAGGATGTCTTCAGGTTGAGGCAACTTGCCTGCGATCTTGCGGTGAGCCATGAATTTAGCGGCAAGACCTTCACCAATAGCACCAGCTACGAGTGTGAACAAGGTCTCAACGTCAATCTCATCCTCATTCTCGAGGAGTTCTGACACAAAGCACCATGAACGAGGCGTAGCGAATGCCTTAGATGATGACTTAGCATCGAAGTCATACATATCGCTCTTAGCGAATGACAGGTAGCCCACTACGTCACGGTGAATACCCTTCTCAAGGGCCCACACTTGCCAAGCGGTGAAGTCAGGCTTCATTTCAACGTGAACGAAGCGGTTGGCAAGAGGCATAGGCATACGATAAGTCACGCCTTTATCGGAGTCACGGTTACCAGCGGCAACGATAACAACGTTGTCGGGCAACTTGTACTTACCGATACGACGGTTCAGAATAAGTTGATAGCCAGCGGCTTGAACACTAGGTGCGGCTGAGTTCATTTCGTCCAAGAATAAGACGATGACGGGATACTGAGAGGCAAGTTCCTCGTCAGGCAGGTCAACAGGAGGTGCCCAGTCCATCTTGCCGATTTCTTTATTGAAGAAGGGAATACCGCGAATGTCGGTAGGTTCCATTTGAGCCATACGCAAGTCAATCATATAGCCGCCGAGTTCTTCGGTGATGCCTGCGACAACATCAGATTTGCCGATACCTGGAGGGCCCCACAAGAATACAGGGCGTTGTACTTTGAACGCTGTAAGCAGGGCTTTACGAGCGGCGATGGCGTTGACGCTATGAACGTCGGAAACTACTGATGACATTTAAGATCCTTTTTGAGTGTTGATAGGGTTATTGTAGCAGAGGTGTGATTTATCGTCAATTACACGAAAGTATTAGTTACACCAATTCGTAGGGTTTGTTCCACTTACCGATGTTGATATCGATGTAGTGTGAGCAGTGGAAGTAATCGACCTGAGCGTCGGTGTGGTCAAAGAAGTCAGGACCCTTCATGGCATCAATAAGTTTCATCAAGGCAGACTTAGCTTTGCCAGAGTAATGCTCATGAACCCAGAACGTATTGACATCCAGTGACTGGTTCTTACGAATGTAAGCGATTTGGTCAGCCGACATTTTGCCAGCGTGTGGCTTGGCGGCATCAGTAGCAATATAGTTCTCAATAAAATCAATCTTACCAGACTTGATATTGAGTACTAAAGTACTATGATTGCGAACTGCCAGGGAGCCCTTCAAGCCGTAGGTTTTGAGGATAGCCTTGATAGCGGGAGCCAACTTTGCTTTCATTTCCTGAGATACGTATGCCATTTGGAGTGCCTTTCTGAGTGTCAATACAAGTATTGTAGCAGGTTAGCCATTTATTGTCAAGAAGTTGGGTGTTGTATTTTGACAACACCCAAAGCATCAAGGATTATCAGGCAGGTTGTCGTTCATATTGTGAGCCCAGATTGCTCCGCCTGCTAAGCCTAGTAGCAATAGCATAAACAGACCGCCGAAGCCAATGATTTTTGCTGGCACGAAAATGAAGGCAAGAATTGCCGGAGCAAAGCCGGCATACACGCCGATCTTGGTGTTCGTGGACATCTTCCGACCACGGACAGTTTCGTGTAGACAATGAGGACATTGATATGCTTTAGGTTCGATGCGAGAGCCGCAGTTTAGACAAGTTGACATAAATTTCCTTTGAGAGTTGATAAGTGTTAGCAGTGTAACACAGGGTGAAGTTTGTGTCAACAGAAAATGGAATTATTCGCCGTTGAGTAGGGCGGCCATTGTAATGAACTGATCTAGCGTTTCGATGGCGTTGTTGATAGCATCGATCTTGGGCTGTGTCTTAGTAGTCTTGTTGATTCTACGTGCTTCTACTTCTAGCTTCGATAGTTCTTCTACCATATGATCTATCGACTTGAGCATCTTGCGCAGGTCAGCGTTGTAGTCAAGTCTGTGTATCTGAGAGACTATCTCAGCACGAACCGTGAACCATTCTAAACTAGAGGTGATTTTCATAAGCCTCTATTATATCACGAGTTGACGTTTTTGGCAAGTGGTTTAATGTATGTGTAACCGTACTGCTTGTGTAACCATTCGACGAACTTCAACACTTCTTCCTCTTGAAAGTCGCGGTGAGTTCTGTTCTCATTGTATACTTTACTAGCGTGTGATACTTTATCGAGCCATTCTTTGTCGTTCATTTTGTTTTCCTCGGAGTTATTTATTCCAAAGAAAAAGGCTCACGAAAATGTGAGCCTTTTATTTCAGAGGGCGTCTATGATTAGAAGCCGAACTGTAGACCTAGGCCGAAAGCACGTTCTTTGATATCTTGGTCAGAGCGTGACAAGCCTGCTGTGACAGCAACGTTCTTAGCAACTGGGTGTGCGTATTGAACGAATGTAACTGTTTGTGCTGTACGAGTTGCTTCTGTACCGCCAAAGCGTGTCTTGACACCTGCTAGAGCGTAGCCAACGCCGACTGGGCGACCAACGTTAACACCGGCAACACCGTAGCGATATGGTGTGTTAGCACCGTTCATAGTGTTGTCGTAACCGATACCAACGAATGGTGTAGCAGTTAAGCCAGCAACGCCAATGTTCTTACCAGCAGTTAGCTCTAGGCTATTGAACAAGCCTGAACCGTCAGAGGCACGTGCTGTGCGTGACTGTAAGCCGTATTGAATGCCACTGATTTCTTTACCAGCACGAATGTACTGAGCAGTACTGGTTGAATTGTCGGTGCGATCAGTGACTTGGTCAACTGCGATTGCTACGTAGTCGGCAGCAAACGCTGTTTGAGATAAGGCCAATGCCATGATTGCTAATAGTTTTTTCATTTATATTTCCTTTGTTATCTGTCTTGATGACATTACAACTATAATAACACAGTAGGTTTAGTTGTCAATAGTTTTTGGATGTCTAAATAGGACTATGACCGAGCGTTATGACAATCAATATATTTTCTCTGTTCCAAATTCATTATTTGATTTCGAACGGCTACAGGAAATTGCGCTCAGAAATTTGGATGATGTTCAAGAAGGACTAGCATTTCATCAACGTCGAACCGAGACTGAGCCTTATCTATTAGAACTAAGAGAGCGATATCCATTTCTTTCACCGCTATATAATATTTCAACTGCTCCAGCGGGCTATGTCGTACCTATTCATTTTGAAAGCAATAGAAACTGTGCAATCAATGTGCCAGTTAGTTACATGGAAGATTCATTCACTTCTTTCTACGAGCCACTTGAGCCCATAAACTCAGAATTTATTCCATTCAAAGTATATCACGAAGTCAAAACTAAAGTCAAGAAAGTCTTCTCATATACTATGACACACCCTGTATTAATCAATAATACGCTACCTCATGATGTTGTGGGTGGTCCACTAAAAGATAGAACTATTCTAAGTTGGAGCATTAGTCCTAAATTTAGATTCGAAGAGATAAAGGAAATCTTAAAAGATGCGATCCGACAGTGATAAGAAAATCATCGAGAGTTACATAAGTGATCCGTATCAGGTTGCTAACTTCATCACTGATGATGAAAGACTAGCATTGATCGATTTCTTCAACAACAGTGAAAGGCATGTTCATAAGCATACTGGTCCTATTACCATTGACGTAACTCAAGATGAATTAAATGCGGAGCCGTTCAAATCAATACTAGAACGCCTGCGCTCAGTCATTGGTGACTTTCGTGTATGGACTGCTCTTTACTTTAAGACTGATAGACCGCACATTATTCACAACGATGATGCGTTCAACTACCCACTATGCTACAAGGGTATAAATATACCACTTGACTTTGAGACCGAAGAGAAGGGTACTATAGCTTATCCAGAGTTGTGCTTCTTTGACCAATACTACCTAGAGGGTCCTAGTAAGTTCTTCAAGGGCAGTAGTGATATCAAAGCGTACTATAATCTATCAGTATATGACTATAGTGATGTGCGCAACTTATCCACTGAGCCATTTCCCGAAGATATCAAGCAACTATATTTTCCTACTATGAAGGACAGTTGGTTAGAAGGACTGAGTTTCAATTCTGCCTTCACTCAGGCTTATGGTAGCATTACGGTATTTGATACTGTTAGATTACATTGTGCTAGTGACTTCAGATTGAAGGGCATTACTTCTAAGTTAGGGCTTAGCATATTCACGGAGAAGATTTAAATGTTGCCATACATTTATTGCCCAGAAATCAAATTAGATTATATTGAATTGATCAACATAGTTCAACGCAGGCGCTTTGAACGCATTGATACGTTTCATACTCATCATAGATTGGTCAAAGACGAACCATATCTGATGTATCTACAAGAAAATTATCCTTTTCTAGCAGACGTTTATAACATTTACAATTTGCGAGATGAATTAGAGCCACATATTGATAGAGATAGACAGGCTTCATTCAATATACCAATCAAGTATACAGAAACCACAACAACTTCATTCTATAAAATGCGTGAGGATTATGAATATGAAGTTAATGAAAAAAATATCTATGACAATTATGAAATGAATTCATTAACAGAAATTTTTAGTTTCACGATGACCCAACCAACGATCATCAACACAAAGATAATTCATGGTGTTAAGTTCAACGAGAATCATAACAGATCGTTGACTACTAGACGGACTACAATCAGCTGGAATGTACTGCCTGAATATTCATTTGCTGATGTGGTTGCGCACTTCAATGTGGGTGCTGTAAGTGTGCCAACACTTTAGCTACGTTGTCATTAGTCATGGGCACGTTTAAGATTAGGTGCTGACTATCATTGATCCAACTGATTGTGCGGTGTGTCTTACGTGTGTTGACGTAATAAACTCTGCCCTCTTCAATCTGTAGCTTTCTATCTGTATCAATCAACCAGTCGTATTCGAGTGGTGCGCAGTTACGCAGGAAGCATACAAGTCTGAATGATTCACGTGGCATCGATGGGTGGTCACGATGTGGCACGAAATAGCCGCCGATGTTTGACTGAATGATGAATGAACGGCCGAGTGGTGCGAACTCGTCGAGTAGTGGGTGTAGACTTGTGCAGGCATCATACAGCGGTGTACGGTGCGAGAACTCTAACTCGCTTAGTCTACGACCAGCGGCATAGCTACACTCTGCTAAACTAGGCGCTTCGTTGTGTTTGCGACCTTCTAAGTGTGTAAGCACCATTGCTTTACGATTGTTAGCTCTGTCTGTGCGTGGTAGATATTCTACCCAGTCACCTTCGAAGGGTTGTAGCTCTTGATTGTATCGGTTGATATCAATCTTGATGTTGAGTGGCTCAAAGTCGCCTAAGTTGAGTAGGGCTAATTCATTTGCGATAGTTTCTATCGTAACGTTGGCTGTGTCGTAGACGGGTGGGCGGCCTGATACGCCTGGTGGTACTGCTGTCATATTGTTCCTTGATCTTCTTTTAGTAGTTGCGTAAATGCCCATGCTCGTTCACCACACTGCCAGCACTTGCCACATCTGGCGTCTGGTAAATCAGTACAACTATGAGTGATGGGCATAATTGCTTCTAAGCCGTACTCATACATAAAGTCAACAATATGAGTCTTGTATAAGTCTACGAATGGGAAACGATACTTCTCATTAGGTTCTTTGCGATCACGCTGTGGCTCTCGACCATCAACTAAATCAGGATGAACTTGGTTGAGGGCGTTGTATAAGATGTCACATTTATCCGCATGTTTACTCCATATATCTTCCGCTGCGGTCTTACTCATTAGTCTATGAAACACCGTCGGGTCACCAACTAAAATAGTTTGAGGTAACTTCATATCGTATGCCTGATTGAAGTAGTTGATAACATTAGTAGCATGAACATGGCTACCGTCTGCTTTAGGTATAGTAAACGTGGTTAGTCTACCATCGTATCCGTTCTCGTGTAAGAAGTATAGGAGTACTGCGCTATCAAAGCCGCCACTGAGCATGATAGCATACTTCTTATCGTCTTGAGGTGGGTTGATGGTAACTTGGGCGCCATCTAGTCTGCTTGTATAGATCATGGTGTTGATAGTTGATAGTAATAGTTATCGAGCCAGTCATAATCGTTGATTTTATTCAACTCGGCCATGTTGCCGTCGTGTTGCTTGACATACTCGATTGCGTCTAAGTAGCCTTGATATGCCCACTCTGCGTGTGGCTGGGTAGAGTGCTCGGCTTTGCGCCAGCGTTCGAGATACATCTCTCTGTTCTGCTGACTGCGCTCACGTAGTATCACGCTTAGTAGTTTGACACAGTGACGGAATGCGGCCCGCCATGCTTCGAACTCACTTGCGTTGTATTGCGATATGCTCAACACTCTGTCGCTCATTGTTTTTGTCTTGACTGCGTTGAGGGTGAAATCACCTTTACTCATGTCTGTATTGATGAACGAGTCTTTGCGCCATAGTTTGACTGCGCCTAGACTTGACGCATCACCTATTACGATTGGGTCGTATGCTCTGAACATGATAAGGTCAGTTGTGATTGCTTCGTTATAATCCAAGTTCTCTACTACAAGATTGTCGCCGTCTACTGTCCAAAAGAATGGGGTAGTTGATAATGAGTTACACGCTAGGTGTATGCGGTCGATGCCGGTGATACCATGAATACGCTTAGCATTTGGATGACGGCGCTTGAGTGCTTGCCAGTTATATTCGGCATTTGTCTCGCGGTAGCTAATAAAAAAGATATCGTACATGAGGAAGTAAATAGAAGGTTATGCTATTTACAAGATTCAAAGAGACCGCTGAAAAATACTACAACAGACCTGCGCTGAATGGTGTTTTATATTACGAGCTACTTGAAATTGTAGAAGAAGGCACGTACAACCCAGTAGCAGATTGTGGTACAGCACGAACCATTATTGATATCTTGATTGCTAGTCGGCACGGCAAGCCTATCGTTGTGCCACCATTGGTCAAACAGAACTGGGCTGAGGCCGAGACAGAAGATGGATTCGGGCTGTATCTATACACCAGTGGTACCACAGGCGGCGTTCGTAGGGCAGTCAAACTAACTGATGCCATGATTGTAGCAAATGCCCACAACAGCATTGCCCTACACAATATGACGCCATACGATATTGTGTATACTGTGTGTAGTATGAGACACACGGGCGGTATCAATGCTCAAACTATTGCGGCCTTGCTATGCGGTGCTCATGTGATAGTTGAAGCGTTCAACCCGTATCGTTTCTACGAGCGTTGTAGCGATATCGGTGCTACTATCAGCCATCTAACACCTCGTATGATTGATGCGCTTGCTGGTGTGAAGAATAAGCAAACGACTAGACTCGAAGTTGTGACTTGTGGTAGCGATTGCGTCTACCGTCGTCACGTTGAACACTTTATAGAACAAGACATTGACTTTATCATAAACTATGGCCTGACGCAAGCTGGGCCTATCTTAATCAATCACCGCTTTAGTAAGGGCAGTGACTTGTCGGTGTTTGATAAGGCAGGCGTACCACTAGGAACTATTGCCTGGTGTGAGATAATGTTTATCGGCGCTAATATGTGGGTCAAGGGCGATAGCGTTAGCAGTGATACTTGGCTAGCTACCGATGATGGTGTTTATCAGGCGGGCGAATGGTATATGTACAGAGGAAGGCTGGTCGATGGAACTTGTCAAATTATCCCCAAAGCATGATGCGTTATTAGACCAGTTCTGCCAGGAATGTAGCGAGGCAGGCTACGCTAACAATATTAGTCGTGAAGCAATGAAGTTCGTAGATGGCCATGACCTGCCTACCAACCCACAATATTGGGGTTTGATTGTCGATGGCGAGTTGGCTAGTATTAGTGGGTGCCACGGTTATGACGGTAGTGGCAGAATCTTACGTTGTTTATTTCGCAGTGCTACCTTGCCAAAATATCAGCATATTATTCCTGGTACGAGCAAAACTCATATGAACAGTGCACCATTTAGTTTATTACTGCCACATCAAATAGACTGGGGCATCGAGAATGGCTACCACGAATTTTATATTACCACTAGTCATGGCTCACACGATGCCAGTGGTAAAATGAACAGAACTCACCGAGCCCTGCAATTATTAGCCAAGCAAGGTATTGTTAATTATGTGGGAGAAGAGGAATATTATTGGACTCCTCAGACAGTATGGGCTCTTGATAAGGCAAAGTATCTTCAAGCTCTGGCATCTTTTCGAACTGCTCACGGTATTGCTCATTAAAATAGAATTTTAGCCACGACCATTTAAATGTTTTCATTAATTGTTCGTGGTCGCCGCCCACTTTATCGTAATAATTAATACCGTCCTGTGCGCCAATAATACTCCACTCTGCGTGTTGACCACGAGCATAGGTTAACCACACCTGTAGTCGTTCTAGACTTTCATCGCTACCGTCAGCCCGTAATTTAATTACTTCACGGAACGCGGTGCGCCAGGTCATGGTAATATCACTATTATATTGAGCGATGCCACAGGAAATAGGCACAATATCGTGTAATTTACTCATGGTAAAATCTAGACCATATTCTGTGGTATCTAGCACTAATTTCTTATTATAACATACCGCAGCCTGGTGTCCATATTCCAGACCATTTAGCGGATTAGTAGAATAAAAAATATAATGCTTAGGCTCATACGAACGGTTTGGTTGAAAATTATAATCAAAGGTGTCACTTGCCCAGATTTTAGCAGGGAATAAAATAAAATACGAAGTATTACTAATTTCAGCCGCATGACGAATAGCATTTTCACGACCATCGATACCACGAACCCAGCGGACTTCTCGACCGGCTACCTGACATAATCTGTCATAACGCTCCTGCTCACCAGTCTCACCATTACTGAGGAAAATAATATCTAGTGGCTTAATTGTAATATCTGCCACAATATCAGTCATATGCTTAATTTGTAAGCCAGGACCTTGAGAATAAATGATGGCAGAATCATTAAATGAATAATTGTACATTAAATCAGTAGCATCAGGGTGCCAGCTAAAATCAAAACTATTTACAATCACATCTCGATCAATCCGCCATTTTTCCATATTAACAATAGCAACCGCCTTTTGTGTATCAATATATCTAATTCGTCTGGCACCTTTTTGAATATATCTGGGGCCACCTGTTTTTTGATGCTGGGTGCCAAACTGATAGATATAAGGTCGTTCAGTTCTAGGTGGGTGCCAACTAAAATCAAAATCATCGCAATTAATATTAGGTGGTATTTCCCATATAGACATATCATTAGCATAGGCTTTGCCTACCTGCTCGGTTTCATATTTTACTTGGGTAGCGCCATAAACAACTAATCTAGGTCCACCATCTGGCTGATGCTGACTAGGAAATTGATGTATCCATGGCTCCTCAAACATATTAGGACGCCATGTTAAATCAAAATCTGTAATATCAATATTATTGGGAATTTCCCAATAATCTACCTGTTCATCTAGTGGTGGCTGCTCGTTCATAAGCTATATTTACTCCTGTCATTCGAACACAATAAATAAGGCATAATGAGTCCGTACGAATTTAAAATTAGCAACTTAGACTTAGCCGATTGGGGCACCGCCCTACGTAATTTACCTACCCACGAGGAACGAACCCGTGCTCTTGACGCACTATGGTGGGGACAATTAGCATCTAAAGGCTGGCTTGTAAATGAGCTACAACAGTATTCAATGCCAGGTGCGCCAGAAAATATCTATATATTTGGCGGATGGATTGGCACCCTTGCCTCCATGCTATTTAATTCCACAATCAATATTAATAAATGTCGTTCAATCGATCTAGACCCTTGGTGCGAATCCGTAGCTGACACACTCAACAAAACCCATGAAATGAACGGTTGGCGTTTTAAAGCTATTACCGCAGATATGGCCTCCTACGAATATCAATGGGATATCAGACCTACCATAGTAATTAATACCTCGGCCGAGCATGTTACTCAAGAGGTATATGACAGGTGGTACAATCGTATTCCACAAAATACACTAGTAGCAGTACAGAGTAATAATTTCTCCAACCTAGCCACAGGTGAGCACGTTCGTTGTTCTCACGGCCTCGAAGAATTTAAACTAATGAACCGCGTCACCGACGAATATTATTGCGGCGAATTACCCACAAATGAATATACCAGATATATGGCAATATGGAGAAAATCATAATGTTTATTGAACAATTACCACTAACCAGCAACAGCACCGAATTATTAGATGCCGCCAGGGAATTAACCACCCAACACCATGAAATCTGGGCGAAAATGCACCAGTTATGCTTAACGCACAAATCAGACTCTCAAGATATTTGGCTAGATGGCACCGGCTCCTTAGTTGATCGAGCTACAATGACACGCAGAGCGGAAGAGTGGGATTTTAATCTGTGGAATATTGACTCCACCAATCCAATTCGTCAGCAAATCGAACTATTATCCACACACCTCGATAATATTAAATTTGGTCGTATTCGTATTATGAGACTGCTACCTAAAACTGGCCTATCAGTACACAAGGATAAAGAATTGAGATATCACCTAGTGCTCAAAACTAATCCACGTGCTTATATTGCCCATGAAACCGCAGACCTAGATCCCGCCAGATCAACCTTACCTACCACCGCAGCCTGCTATCATTTACCCAACGACAATCACTGGTATAAGATAGATACTCGTGAAACTCACTGGGTCTATAATGGTGGTAACGAAGAGCGTATTCACTTGGTAGTCTGCGGTATATAAACCAGCCCGCCATAACCCAACGCCGCGCAACCTAGGCTTGAGCCACCATCACCTGGGTTCCGCAAACGATACACGCTATCAAATAAACCCTCAACCCGTCTATTAGCCAACTCATTAAATGCTACGCCGCCGCCATAGACTATATTACCACTAACCTCCCTAGCCCGAGCCATAATCCGCATAATAGATTCCTCGGCCACAGCTTGAGCAGAAGCTGCCAAATCTTCCACCCTAGCTCCAGGTAATATATCACCCACACCACGATGTAAATTTAATCCCGCAATCTGCTTTAACTCCCCAATATATTTGGCCTCACCTCGCTCCGATAACCTCATTAATTCGCCCTCACCACCTAACGCCCTGAATCCACAGCGAACAGTCATAGCACTATAAAATAAACCTATACTCCTAGGGTACCATTGACGCCATACTAACTTATATTTTGCCACACCATCAATCCACTCACACCGCCATATAGTAGCAGTATCCCATTCACCAATAGCGTCAATAACAACACCAACAGCCTCCTCAAACTCACTAGTCTGAAACGCACCACCACAATGGGATAGGTGATGATTATAAGTATGAACCGCAACCCCATGGGGATTTAATAGTCGCATATTATCCGCACCAATGATATCAACTACCCTATTCCTATCCCAACGCCAACCTTCACCCGACCACAAACAACGTAAATTCTTTAGCCATGGTCGCTCATAATAATGTAAGGAATAACTGTCACCCACCCAACCTCTAGCTTCCCCAATCAACTCACTATCTATATTACTCAACCCACGGCCACCCCTCCATACCATCACACCACCCCGAATAACAGTTATAGTCGAATCATGGTGTCCACATGATACGCCAATATATGCGTGATTATTATCTACCTTATTCATAATTAATATGCCTCAGCCATACAAGCCAATGCCTCCATAACGCCATATTCCTCTAATAATCTAATAATTGATTCCATTCCGGCCGCTCCGTTTACTATTATTACTCTAAGCTATAGAGCCGCTAGGCTCCATCCTGCCACACCATCCACTCCAATCCATAGTCCATATAGCATCCATGGTAGCCGCCACCTTGGCTCTACCATCCACATCGTCGGGAGGCAGCATGATCATCCTATTAGCTAAAATAATTAAAAATAAATTATGGTGAAAATAATTATTTTTTAAAGTAGAAAACGCCTTGTGGACCCGTGTGGAGAAAAAATTTTGCGAGGCTGGAGTGACGGAACCATTGTGGCCAGTGTCTACCAGCGTGGTTTCAACTATGGACAGCATAAGTTCAACGAGGTCAAAGTGGGCAGAGGCAAGGAAATTCTCGCGGGCGTAGCAAAAATAATACTGGCGACCGTAGGAGTCCCATCTGATATTCTCTAAGCGAAGCGCACCATGGTATTGTGTGCGTGGTAGCACGGTAGGCACACCTTCTAAACACTCAGTCACTGAGCAGGGTAGGTATGTGGCATGCGACAGGATGCTTTCATACAGTGGTAGCCAGTTGAACTCGACATCCCTGACCCACTCTTCACTTAGCGTAGTAAGCATACGTGTGGTCTGGCGTAAGAAACGATTGAGGCCACCCTGATCTACTATATGCTCTATAGCAGTGGGACCAGGGATTCCACAAGGATGCTGGATTATAATGCCACCATGATCACTGTCATCGTCGTCAAACGCTATTAAGAGTGGTTGATTGACTATATCTGCCAGTTGATACATACGTGCGGGCATAAGATTAGTGCCAGGACCAGTAATCATCTCTAGAGGGTTGCGATCCCCGTCTGCTATTAGCTGGTGGATGGTAGGTTGGAAGGCAGGTTCAAAGTTTTGCATGCAAGAAAGTTGACTCTGAGGCTTATTAGAGGCTTTAGTAGATGAATGGGTCGTTCTTACGTAGGGCATCTAAGCGTTTTTGGCGTTTTCTACGTTCTAGCCATTGCTTAATAAGGGTGATGGGATTGAAGGTCATAGTTGTATCTCCTTGGTCGAGGCTTCTACTACCCTGTCTTGGTGGTAGACGCCAGGGTGGGCGTGTATACGATTGCCAAATTGTGGTTGTACGAATAAGTCACGAGCGTGTAGACTATTGAGGGCATCCATAGTATTAGTCTGGTGGTTGTCTAGGTCTTCACGGCCAGTGGTAATCTTGGCTATGTTAGTGTATTGAGCAAAGAAGTTCTGGTATTGGCCGCGGTCGTGGTGTGGCCCAGTTGACATTTGAAATGTAGGTATACCGTAGGCCTTAGCTAGTAGTCCTACTGTGTCTAGATAGTGTCTGAAGAGGTTGTGCACGTGGCTGTCCTCTAGGATGGTAGTTTCATATGCGGACCGCCAGTATTGTGTATGTTCATTATCTGTTAGGTAGTCAGGTTGTAAATTAACTAACTGATGATTGCGCCAGTATGTAGCACGGTATAATGGCGGCCAGTTAATGTGAATAGCCCTGGGTTTAGCTGGCGCGGTGGCCAATAGTTTTACTAAGTTGAGTATCACGAATTTAGGTGTGCCACCGTTCATGGCAGCATTGATATAGTCACAGCCATAGTGTTCGGCGATACGGTAGGCGTATGTTTCTTCGAGTGGTAAGCCAGTGCCAAACGCATATGAGCAGCCAAGGAATAGGATATAGTTACTCCAGTGGGTTTCATGTAGCTCATGATTCATTCTGTAACCATGGCGATTTAGTTTATAAGTGAATGGCCTATCATAGAAGCGCCAGCCTGTGCCCCATTGTTCCCGGTTTTTAGCATAACGGTGCTGGTCATCTGAAGGTATGTATGGGTAAACATTGCCTCTATGTACGGTGGGCACAGGGTAGAGGCAGTCCATCAATACTGCTTCCATCTGTGATATGCTGGCGCTAGTAGGGGGAATGTCTCCAAGAAGTTGGTGCCACGGCGACGGTCATGCTCGTCTACGAATCGGCAAAAGTCCAGTCTATTACGTATTTTATCACTATCCACACGCTTTGTCAACTCTGTCTCCAACATTTCTTTAATACGAACTAATTGATTAACTTCATGCTGGTAAAATCCTTGGTGCTGTAATAGTTGTTTTTCTGGTGACTCAGTGTTGGCGGTCATGAATTCAACAGCTTCTACTAACCATGCTAGATGTTCGGGCTCTAAGATGAAAGCAGTCTGATGGGTAGGGTTGCGTAGGAAGGGAATACTTAGTATCACTGGGCTTTGATCAGTACCAGGCTTAAAGTATCTAAGTTTAAAGTCCAAGACATCCTCTAAGAAACGCAGGTATGTAGGCATGCTTAGAAAGTTATAGGTGCTCATAATGATTACCTGTACGGTAGGTAGTAGAGTGAGGGTCTTGTTCATATTGGCCAACCATCCTTGGTAATCCATGCCATTACGAATATACTCGGCGTTAGTGCCATGGGCCTCGGCAGACGTATAAATCTTAAAGTCTTTGACTAGTTTATTGTCTACAATCTGCTTGACAAGCTCTAAGAATCTATCGTATAATTGATCTGGCGGGTTCATGTTGGTGTTGACACTAAGAGTTAGGTTAGGGTTAGGGTTGGCAATAATATACTCTAGGACCCTGAATGTATCTTTACTCAAGATAGGCTCGCCGCCAGTAATGCGGAAGTGCTCTAGGGTTGGGTAGATTTCAGGCCACCACCTCCAGAACGCTTCTACATAAGGGTTCTCCTGATTGTTAGGGATAGGCATCTGACCCGCATTCTGGAAGTGATAGAGGCCATTGAACTGTGTAGTTGTAGGGTAGTGGCCATATCGTTGAATCTCTTCCATCCACTGGCTTGATATGTTAGGACTACAGTAGGAGCACTTGAAGTTGCATACATTAGAGAATGATACTTCTAAGTATGATGGAGATACGTTGTCGTCCCATGGCTTGCTCACGATGGTGTCCAGATGTGGACGGGCCCATGCTTCACTAGACTTAGTAATACGATCACTGTATTGATTAGAGTTGTCCTCTACCTTCCAGCAGTATCCACACTCATAAGGACGCACTCCTTCTAGCATTAGTCGGCGCTGTTCCTTCTTGAAGTTAGTGTTGTGTAAGGCGGAGACGTTAACCTTAATCTCTTCGAGCGGTACTTTGTGGGTGCCAGGGTGATGGCAGGAGTGGGTATGACCATTCTGTAGGTGAATAGTTACTTGCTTCCACTTAGCTACACACATTGAAGGTGATATTCTATCTAAGGCTTGTTTAGCTTCCTGGTGTATTTGTGTTATTTTGTTCATTTAATAAGTCTCTCTGTCCATAATGTTAGTA
>JACCDK011107010.1_pt1 | contig 17189 bp, 25 predicted proteins | sample 7445871 | NCBI WGS metagenome assembly JACCDK01 (sample SAMN15323436, study PRJNA562643) | freshwater metagenome | isolation source: river surface water | place: USA:Blue River Watershed | collected 2017-08-15
GCACGTACGGAATCCAGATTGGTCTCATGGACCTGGACCGCACCGCGCAGGTGACGTTTGTTCTTGGTGGTCTTCTTGGTCAGAATGTGGCGCTTGAAAGCCTGGCCACGCTTGACGGTACCGCCTGGGCGAACGCGAAAACGCTTCTTCGCGCTGCTTTTGGTTTTCATCTTTGGCATGCACATATCCACCCGATTGAGGGTGGCTCCTTTATTGGACGATGACAGGTGGCAGAACTAACTGCTCTTGGATGCCTGCTCTCGCTTCTTTTAAACGACGAAATCGAGTCCGCCGTATCTTGCACTCCCATCCGAAAACGGGAGCGCGGATTCTACCAAATTTTGCTACGAACTACTTCTTCTTTTTGGGCGACAGCACCATCACCATCTGCCGGCCTTCCATTTTTGGAAACTGTTCTATCTGACCGTAGGGCTCAAGATCGAGCTTGAGTCGCTCCAGCATCCGCATACCGATTTCCTGGTGAGCCATTTCACGCCCCCGGAAACGCAAGGTGATCTTGGTTTTATCGCCCTCGTCGAGAAACTTGATCAGGTTGCGCAGCTTGATGTTGTAATCGCCATCATCGGTGCCGGGACGGAATTTGACTTCCTTGACCAGAATCACCTTCTGCTTGAGCTTGGCTTCGTGAGCCTTTTTCTGTTCCTGATACTTGAACTTGCCGTAGTCCATCAGGCGGCACACAGGAGGAACCGCGGTCGGTGCGATCTCTACCAGATCCACGTCAGCTTCCTCGGCCATTTTGAACGCCTCGGCCAGACTGACGATACCCAAAACCTCGTTTTCAACACCCGAGAGGCGCACTTCTGGCGCCGTAATTTCACCGTTAATGCGGTGCGACTTGTCAGTAGCTATTGCAGTGTCCTTAAAAAATCCAATAATTAAGCCGTGCTTCTGCAGCGGGCAAACCTGACGGCAGATCCGTCAGGCCTTGCTGGCAAGCTCCTGCTGGAGTCGCTCAACCAGACTGTCGAGGGGCATCACGCCCAGATCGACATTGCCTCGTGCACGCACGGCCACTGTGTTCGCATCTCTTTCCTTATCGCCAACTACAACGATGTACGGCAATTTCTGGACAGAGTGCTCACGTATTTTATAGGTTATTTTCTCGTTGCGCAAATCAGCATGCACTCTAAACCCTTGTTTTTTCAGGTTTTGCTCGAGTTTTTGCGCATAATCCGCCTGTCCTTCGGAAATGTTCAAAATGGCAATTTGCGTCGGTGCCAGCCATAAAGGCAAAGCCCCGGCATGGTTTTCGATCAACATGCCAATGAAACGTTCCAGCGAACCCAGAATGGCCCGATGCAGCATCACCGGCACCTTGCGGGTGTTGTCCTCGGCCACATACTCGGCTTCCAGACGCACAGGCATCGAGAAATCCACCTGTATCGTGCCGCACTGCCAGGGTCGGCCGATCGCGTCTTTCAGCGTGTACTCAATCTTCGGACCGTAGAACGCACCCTCGCCCGGCGTGATCTCGTAGGCGCAGCCGGAACGCTCGAGCGAAGCAATCAGCGCCTGCTCCGCCTTGTCCCAAAGCTCGTCCGAGCCGACCCGCTTTTCGGGCCGTGTTGCTACTTTATAAATAACTTCATTGAAACCGAAATCCCGGTAGACCTTTTGCAGCAGGGCCGTGAAGGCCACGCATTCATCCAGAATCTGGTCTTCGGTACAGAAAATGTGGCCGTCGTCCTGAGTAAAGCCGCGCACACGCATCATCCCGTGCAGCGAGCCCGACGGCTCATTGCGGTGGCACTGTCCGAATTCGCCGTACCGCAACGGCAGCTCGCGATACGAATGCATATTGGAGCGGAAAATCTGCACATGTCCAGGGCAGTTCATCGGCTTGAGCGCGTAATGGCGGTTCTCCGAATCCGTGGTGAACATATTGTCTTTGTAGTTGTCCCAGTGACCGGACTTTTCCCACAGCGTGCGGTCAAGGATCTGCGGCGCTTTCACTTCCTGATAGCCATTGTCCTGATACACATGGCGCATGTACTGCTCAACCTGCTGCCACACCGTCCAGCCTTTCGGGTGCCAGAAAATCAATCCTGGCGCTTCGTCCTGGAAATGGAAAAGATCCAGCTGTCGACCCAGCTTGCGGTGGTCGCGCTTCTCCGCTTCTTCCAGCATGTGCAGATAAGCGTCCTGCTCTTCCTTCTTCGCCCACGCGGTGCCGTAGATACGCTGCAGCATCTCGTTCTTTGAATCGCCGCGCCAGTACGCACCGGCCACCTTCATCAGCTTGAAGACCTTCAGCTTGCCCGTAGACGGCACGTGCGGTCCGCGGCACAGATCGGTAAATTTGCCCTCGCTGTACAGCGAGACATCCTCACCGGCAGGAATCGATCCAATGATCTCGGCTTTGTAAGCCTCGCCTATCGATTTGAAATACGCCACCGCCTCATCGCGTGGCAGCACTTTGCGCTCGACCGGCTCATCCTTTTTCGCGAGCTCGGCCATCTTCTTTTCGATTGCCTCGAGATCTTCCGGCGTAAAGGGGCGCTTGTACGAAAAGTCGTAGTAAAAGCCACTGTCGATCACCGGGCCAATCGTGACCTGAGCATCCGGAAAAAGCTCCTTCACCGCATAAGCCAACAAGTGCGCGGTCGAATGGCGAATCACCTCGAGACCGTCGGCGTCCTTGTCCGTAACAATGGCCAAATCTGCATCGCGCTCGATCAGATAAGAGGTATCGACCAACTTGCCATCCACCTTGCCCGCCAACGCAGCCTTGGCCAGACCCGCACCAATCGATGCAGCAACCTGTGACACAGTGACGGGAGCATCAAACTGACGCTGCGAGCCATCGGGAAGTCGAACTGAAACCATGAAGTACTCCTGCTCTGAGGGTAGGACCATCAAACTTAAAACATTAAAGACATAAAAAAACGCGGTCTAGCCGCGTATTTCTCTCCAAGCGCACCGGATCAGGCGCGTACTACTTCAAAAGAGGGGCTGACTAGCTGACCAGTGACGAAGTCAGCGTACTAGTTCGCGGTGTCATAACCGGTTTGCCTTTCTCGCTCTTTTGAAGTGTTTTGGATTGTGCTGGCAGGCACGGCGAAATCAACCAACAACCCCACCCTGTCGAACTGCTACAGGCCATGCCAAGCGCACAGATCTATAGTATACGTCGAGCGCGCGTCCCTTGCCAGCCGAATCACCCCCAAGCCCGCCACCCCCGCCGCATCACAGCATGGCCACGCACATTGCTTCACTAAGCTGAACGCTGCCCGCTTGCAGATCACTGGCGCCACTACCAGCACACGACCTGAGAGGAGTCATCACATTGCCGTCGTCACTCACACCCATCTCTGCCGAGACCACGCCTTGATATGTGGTGCATTTACGAGTTCGCATGATTGTTGTGCGAAAATGAAAACTCGAAATGCGCTGCAATTGAAATCGAGTCCGAATTATAAATATCTGTTGGAATCTCACTATTTTTCGGACTGAGTGGACGCAATATCCTGAACACTGCACATTAATTAAAGAATGTAATAGTCCAGCGCTATTTATCGTATAAGCGTCATGCCCGCGTACTTTGATGCGCTCACATCAAAAGTCAGGGTTTCCTCGCAACCGGCCGCAGCGGCGGTGCGTTCAATCAAGCAGTCGGCAAAATCAGCTTTGCCTGATTCAAAAACTCTCAAAGCACGCAGAATTTGGTCAGCGCGATCTACGATGATCTGTCTCGTTCGCAGCAACACCTCCAAAGCCACCTTGACTTGATCATTGCTGAGTTCGTAGCAGGAGGTCAGTACCCAGTACAACTCCACTATCGAGACCAGGCTGATGAATCCAGGGCGATCGGCATGCAGTGATTCGATCAAAGTCGTTGCCTTGGCCGATTGCTTTGCGTCATCCTGCATGATGTATCGCACAAGCACATTAGTGTCCAAGCCTATCATCGCGCAGAAGCCCCACGCCGAGCGATTGCAGCATTCATCTCATCAATAGAGACGGTCTTCGCTGTCTTGCCGAACATACCTTTGAGTTCCTTAACGCTACGATTTGCTGCGACAAACTCGTAACGACCCGGCGCGATCTGGATAAACTCCACCCGATCTCCGGCATCCACTTTTAAATCATTTCGTACGCTAACGGGAATCGTGATTTGCCCTTTGCTGGTGAGTGTCGCAGTCGTCATTTGAGCCTCCCTTTTCCTTACTATATTGTAAGGAATTTTTAATGTCAATCCAGCCAGTGGGAATTTTTTTCAATGAGCCGTTAAACTGCCCCTTAGCAGACACAAAAGAGATCTATCTTCCGGCGGCGCTATGCGTACTTTGTTTCTAATTGCATTACTTCTGATGAGCGCCACAGCTTTTGCAGAGTGGCACCAATTCGCCGAGCAACATGACAATGATCTCAGTATCGTCTTGTATTACGAACCCGAAAGTCTGATCATGGGAGCCACCAGATACGAGCCCAGGAGCCCGCACAAATTGGATAAACCCAAAGTCTCGATCATGGTTATTTTTTCCAAATCAAAACCGCAGTTCTCATGGCGCGCAAGTAAATTTTTATGGGAAGCAAACTGCCCGTCGAAAAAAGTTCGATTACTCGCCTCAGTGGATTTCACACAAATGGGAAAAGACATTGCCCATGAGGCAAATGAACCCTACATGGAATGGACCGCAGCTGCTGACGGTGGCGTAAAAAATTCCGTCTACAACTTGCTTTGCGCAGATATGAAGAAAGATGCCAAATAACATTCATCGCATGAACGGCTTGCCTTATTTATGATGATTTTTTCGTTTTTAGCCTGTCATAACGGTGAAAGCCGGAACCCAGTGGGATTCACTGCTCAACTCATGACCAGAAATATCGTCGCTATCATTCGCACTCGCGACGTTTGCGTTCGCTTCATGAAACAATTCAAACAGGCAGCCACGCTCTCAGGCACATCCACCATAACCCGGACGCCCAAGCCTTCAAGCACTTGAAAGAGCTTGCCTCACTGAAAGGATTCACTGCCACATTCAACCGTGCCTCTTAGGTTGCGACAGCGATAATCAGTCAACCACCTCAGGTAAATCCATACTTCACAAAAACAGGTTGGTAAATATTCCACCACTTCCTGCCATTCCAAAATTCGAGCTGTTTTTCCATCACTTCCAGTTTCGATGATCCGACGACCTTCTTGATAACTTCAAAATGTCGGGTGGCCGTTGCTTTGTCTCCCGTCTTATCGGCGATAAAACCGGAGTAAAGCTCGTACCAGAAAAATCCAGGTGAAGGCACTTGCTGAATGTGCTTCAGCGCCAAATCATATTGACCCCAAGCCGCATACGCCGATGTCAAACCATAATGCTTCCCCGGCGTTGCATTGGCACGGTCGAGCTCGTCGGCTCGCTTGAGCGTCTCAAAGCCTTTCTGCCACTGGCAACCACCGGACACATAAGTACCCTTGGCCGCTTTCCAATCGAGGAATTGCTTCTCGCTGCAATCACCACCCCAGAGCGAGAGGTAACCAATATCATTGAGCACCGTGACATTGTTAGGCCCTAGTTCATAAGCCTTGTCCAATGCCTGGAACATCGCTGGCCAATTTTTTTGCATGAAAAGCAGCCCGCCGCGCATGGAATACAACTCAGCGCGGCTCGGATCAAGCTTGATAGCATGATCCATGTGCGCCAAGCCTTCAGCGATGACTTGAGGATCTTTCAACATGCCAAATGAATACCCGAACCGCTGCAGCGAAGCCAGATTCAAGCGCGCATCCACATAGTTGGGATCAGCGCTGACCGCTTGCTGAAGGCAAGTCATTCCCTTGACAAAATCATCCGCCTGAAAGCTCACATAGAATGTGCCGCGCACAAAACTGACACATTCATAAGCACTGAGATTTTCTGTGCCTCTCGTCTTCACTTTCTGCACAATATCCCTCGATATCGCAGAATTATTGAGGCCAGCCACCTCATTGACCACCGCATTGACGATCTCATCTTGTGTCGCAAAAATATCCTTACCCACCAATTGCTTGTCGTAGGCTTTGCTCCAGACAGTAGACATGTTTGAGGTATTGATAAGACTGATCGACAACCTGAATTTGTCATCTGCCTGACGGAGATTGCCGTCAATGAGGTACTGGGCACCTGCTTGCGGACCCGCTGCAGCAAGATCGTCTGGCCGCTTGGACAATCGAATGACATTCAGCATTTTCGACACGCCGCTCAACCCATTCGCAATATCCTGAGTAAGACCTGCGGCGAAATTTTTGCTTGAGGGATCCTGACTGCTCGTTTCAATCGGAAGCACCACGATGGTATTGGCTGCCATCGGCTGATCGGTGCTCTTGTCACTGTTTTTTCCTGCCCGGATCATCCATCCAGTCACAAGCACCGCCAGAACTGCAACAGCGACGGCAATGTATTTAAGGCTGTTGGCTGATTGCTTGGAAGCGCTTTCCTTGCTGATACCAGGCAGCGGCTGGGCGCCACTTGGCGCACCGATATTGAGCTGATACACCCGCACAGGATCTTCGATGTTCTTCAGTTCCTGAGGACCTCTGTCCTCGAAAGCAAAATTGAATTTGCGGCGTACCTCTGCATACACCTTATCGGAGATGGAAATCCCGCCCGGTACCGCAATGCCTTCCAAGCGAGCAGCGATATTGACGCCCTCGCCGTACAAATTATTACCCTCGATGATGATGTCTCCGACATTCACCCCGATACGGAATTTCATTTGCTCGATGGGTGGCAATGACTCATTGCGAGAGCCGATCAGTTTCTGGATATCGACGGCAGCAGAAACTGCTGAAACAGCACTTGAAAATTCGATCATGAAGGCATCGCCAGCCGTATTGAAAATACGGCCTCGATTCTCGGCCACGACGCCTTCAATGATCTCGCGGCATGCACGAAGATGTTTGAGCGTTCCCTCTTCGTCGCGACCCATCTTTTCCGAATACGATGCAACATCCATCGCAAGAATGGCCGCCATCTTCCTTTCGGTCGCCGTCATGCTGTCGCCCCCATCTTTGTTGTAGGTATTCTCAGGCTGCTTTTTTGCCAATACTGACCGGCACGGGTGACACCCTGATTGAAGGTTAGCAGAAACGGTTTTGACCGACAATTTTGAGTGGTTATGGGGAGCAAAACCTTATAAGCCAATCCAAATAATTTGTAAGACCAAATTTGGGCAGATCACTTACTCGAACTTTCTTGCTCATTTTTTACTTTTCGACCGTCCATGACAAAGCAATCAATTCAGAACTGTCGGTGCTTTGGTTTTCACTCACGACTTCCCTTGCGCTTCGCGGGATCATGCAAATAGGCAGCTACGCTGTCGGGCACATCCGCCATGAGCCGGATACCCAACCCGTCAAGCACTTGAAAGAGCTTGCCCCAATGTACGGATTCGCCGCCACGTTCAACCTTGCCGAGGAAATTCTCGCTGACGCCGATACTGCCTGCGGCGTCGTCCTGACGGATCTTCTGTGCCTTACGGCTGGCGCGCACCACCTTGCCGATGGCGGCTGCATTGTCGATGGGTATCTTCATAACTAATCCTCACGTTTGTGTGGATTTTGTACAAAGCGTATGGATTTTGCAACAAATCCTTTAGATCGTGAGGATTTTATTTGAAAATCCGAATCTCCAATCACACGCTAATCTTCATATTGCGATAGTTAATGGAAGTAAGGCATCTTCACAGGCAATGCAATTGCATTGACCATGGCAAGGCGTTTGCATTACCATCACCAAACCGCCGCTTTCACCACGGAGCAAACCATGGCCACCACCCTTGAAGCCGAATCCACACTGACCGACCGCTACCAAACCACGGTGCCCGAGACCGTGCGTCGCGCCCTGCGACTCAGCAAGCGTGACAAAATTCAGTACATCATCCGCCCAGGCGGAGAGGTCTTGCTGATGCGCGCCACCAAGCCCGACGACGAAGACCCGGTAATCAATCAGTTCCTGGATTTTCTTGCCCAAGACATCGCCGACAACCCGGAACGACTGCACGCCGTGGATGAAAGTTTTGCGCAGCGGGTCAAATCACTGGTCGGCAACATCGATGTCGATCTGGACGCCCCACTGTCGGAAACCGATGAATGACAGCACCCAAGCTTGCACCCTTGGTTGTCCATGGCTGGACACTGTTTGCGCATCCGCTGTTCATGACACAGTTCGGGAGCCTCGTCCAAGAGGTTGAAGCATTGCGAAAAAAAGATCCTACTGGCTACATGAAGAAGAACGTCAGCAAACGTATGGCCGCCATAGTCAAGTTGGTTTTCGATGTCATTCCCCAAGATCCCACAAGACCCGAATACCGCCAAGGTGGGACGCTAGGAGATGATCGCAAGCATTGGTTTCGCGCAAAGTTTTTCCAGCAATACCGTCTCTTTTTTCGATACCACGCCAGTGCCAAAATAATCGTGTTCACCTGGGTCAACGACGACGACACCAAGCGCGCCTACGAAAGTAGCGACGATGCCTACCGCGTATTTCGCAAGATGCTGGAGAGTGGCCATCCGCCTGACGACTGGAACCAGTTGTTGGCACAAGCAAAGAGCGAACAGAAAAAACTGAGTCAGCTCGCTTCAACTATTGGACGATAAGACTAATCAAGCGGCATTCATCACTTTGGTCAAACGCTTTCGCGACACGACGCATTGCGGCCCGCATCCAACGCAACCGGCGCCATCCCAAGTGCTCGGGCAACATCACCAAGTACTGCATCGAGCAACTCAGGATCACCATCCTCAATCGCTAGGCTGATGTAATGCGCCACCGCCTCATCGTCAGCCAAGTACTTTGAAGGACCAAATTCCGATAATTCAGAAATCTTAGTTTTTTTTATCATCTAATTACTCCTCGATTGACTGCACCAAAGCAATATCTCTCGCAATATGACAGGCCGTGCTAACCCAACCAGTTGATATAGCAGTTGACATTGAAGGCGACCTAGTATGGTGAATCAGCCTAAGAGGTAGAATCATTCAGGACGCAATCAACTGAGTCCGTATTTCAACACCCAGCACTTTCTTGATCGCTGCAAAAATCGGAGAAATATTCGTCATGGTTGGATTACCTGAGACCGAGAGCATTCGGTGCAAACTTTTAGCGGGTTTGTGAATCTCCTCGGCAAGCGCTTCAAATCCCACAGTCGCATTCACTAAATCACGCAGAATCAGCTTCGATGTTTCTGGCTCGCCGTTGATAAAAAGCGTAATAGCCTCATCAAGCAACGCTTGCGCGAACGCCGGATCATTTTGTACGCGAGATACGACGGTGTCTTTAAAGTCTCGGCTCAGTGCCATGATTGCTATCCTGTTTTCGCCTTATCAAGATCATCGAACCACGCCTTAAACGGGCTAGTTCCATCGTTGAGCAGGAGTTCTTTGATCAGAAAGGTCATCACAGCGAAAGGTAACCCATATGGCACTGCTGTGCACATGCTATGTGAGAAAGGTCTGACACCATTTTTAGGGCATGATGCTCTTGATAATGCTGCACAAACTCTTCGTGGGATTCACCCGCGCACAGCACAAGGTCGTGTGTTTGATGCCTGAGCGGGCGGAGGGGATGTTGATGGGGAGGGTTTGATAATTTTTAAACTAAAATATTTTTTAGTCCTTGGCTATCTCAAATAAAAAACTAAGCGTGTTGCTGATGTATTTCACCGTCTCAGGTAAAGACTCTGCGACCAATTTATTGCGACTCACAAAAGCATTCCACTGCGCCACCTTTTGCTGATCTGTTCCGAATCGCTCTGTGAGTCCAATAGGTATATTCTCGGATTTTATCGTGCCCCTGCGATGTGTCGTGGCTGATAAGGCGGCAGTCAGAATCTTTGGATCGTGCTTTGTATTGCGCAAGATAACCCAGAGATCAAAATAATCTTTCATACGGCTATTAGCCATACCTAACGAGATTATCGCTTCGAGCTTCTCCGCGATCACGGTATACGTAGGGTAGACGAGTAACCGGGGTGCCGGCATATCCTCAAACATCGTTGGATAAACAGCAGACTCTGGAGCGGGCGTAACAGGATCTCCGTAACCGATGTCAATTTGAACTGGACATCTTGCGCCATCTACCAACCCGGTTAGGGTTAGACGTATACCTGAATAATTCGCATCTTTACGGATTTCCGATGCCTTTATAGATTTATTATCGAACGTAATTCCGTCATCGACTTCCATCGTACAAATGCTCTGGAAACAGTCGATGAGATAAGGGATTTCCGCGAGTCCAAACCCTAGAAGGTCGATATCGCGCGTGGGCCTGAATGGAATATCGAACCAAAGGTCAAATAGCAATGCGCCTTTTAGTAGAAAGTGATCTTTCTGAGGCGAAATGCTGAGTCGATACAAAAATCGCTCTAGCGCGTATTTGGTGAGTACAAACTGAAAGTCCAGAGCATCCCGTTTGGCCTTGTTCAGTAAACGGGCACGGATAGAAGCAGCAGTGTTTTTTTCAGTCACACAAGACTTTCCAGATAGGGACGCATCACATTAGTCATCCGACATGTCTCAGCGGATTCCCAAAGTTCATCCATCGTGACTCTCTTTTGACTCCATGCATCTCTCAGCGCTTCGAGCGCAACATCGAGCCCAATTTTATTTCTGAACTTGAAGCAGTCGGCAATCGTTTTTGCGATTGACGTCACCGGAATGTGCAGGACGCCATCAACGGCAACCTGCGTTATGCATTCGCCTGGGTCTGACATTCTCACGATTCGAAGAGGAGGAAAGTCATATTTGGGGACTCTAGCCTTTGGTGAAATTGCCACCCAAACTTCGCTTGGAGATTGCGTTGTCAGGCCGTGAACCCGTAGTGCTGTGAGCAAACAAAACACCACCCTGGGATGTCTAATTGCAACTTGCGCCAGATGGTCAAGTTCAGTCACGGTTCGATCTGGCGATGCGTAGAGTCCCCTGCCAATTCGAACAAGCTCACCCTTTCGAAGAATTTGCTGAAGGGTCGCGCCCGATACGCCAAGCTCGGCAAGTGATCGCGCACGGACGATCCCCTGGGTGAGAGCGAGCTCTTGAACGGGGCATTTAGGGGCGGATTCCATGGCCGGATATTACTAAAAAGTCGGAGAAAGTCAATAACTACCGACATTTCAGTAGAAAGTGGGCCCCACACCCACCCCATCCAGCACTGGCAGCTATAAAAAACGGACGGAACAAGTGCCCTTGCCGGAACCATTGATCCAAGATAATATTCGCCCGCATCCAGAGCTGAGATCACCCAGCACCAACCTGCCTACCCGGGCAAGGTGGTTCGCAAAAGCGGATGCGGCCGAGAGGCAACCAAGCGGGAGTCAATCAACCCTCCCGCTGTGGAGGGTTTTTTTATTGGGCGGATTTATTCCTACTTGCCGTGCCCAGACAGGTGTCAAAACGGCTAAACAGGAGCAGTCAATGAACACCATCTCGAGAAGGCAATTTCTCAAACTCGCCAGTGGCATAGGACTGGGAATCGCCATCGCCCCACTCAAGCTTGAAGCAGCCAGCACCAGCACACTCAATCAAGTGTGGCAGCAAGCGAATCAAGTACCCCTGCTGTTCGATGTCACCGAGTACGGCACCCTATCCGTCGCCGACTACCCTGAACCAAAACTACGAAGCGATGTTTACAACATCAACTCAGATTGGAACGAGAGCCCGGCCGCATTAGCCCTCGCAGCTGAAAGCTGTATTCCGCTGTCATGGTTCGCCGCTGATTTACACAGAGAAGCCGTAGAACAAAAGCTGGACTCCATCAGCGACAGCCTCCATGAATTAATCGGCTGCCCAGGTGCCGCACAAAAGATCATGTCCAACGTTCGTGACCACTGCGGCAACAGCGATTGCCCTGAGGTTGTCCAAGAATGGCTTGGCAATCTTAATCACGGGGAATTCGAGTCGGTAGTCCAAGACATAGAACGCTGGCTCGCAGCCGAACCCAATTGGACCTATGAATACGAATACTTCGACGATTGGGCAGACGGTCAGCGCGCGGCCTTGAACTTCTTCCGCAATCTCGACCTAGACAGTATCTCAGGGATCAACATCGAGATCATCGAAGGGGAACACCCCGGGAGCACGTACTACGCCGCCGAGCTGACCATGGACCCCGAAGAAGCGAACGCCATCGCCGAGAGCGAGGCCATCCCTCTCAGGTTCAGAAGAGTCCTCTGACATCACCACCAAAACGCCATTGAGTCCCAAGCATGAACATACAACTGATCAAGATTGAACCGCTGAGCCCTTCCCTAGCCAGAAGCATACCCCGCCCTCCAGCCACCCCCGAGAATTGCTACTGGGCGCTCGCCATCGAAGATGACGGGAAGTTTTATTTCTGGGGGAGAGGCATTTCATTGCCGATTTCAGAAGAGGACTACGTCATGGTGAAAGCAAATCCCAAATTATTTGTGGGGTCTACCAGCGAACGTTTGAATCAAGAAATTCAATGCTTGATTCAAAATCCGGCAGGAAAAGTTTGATATAGACTTCTAAAAAAACGCATCCACAAAAATAACTAAATAGCATCCGAATCAATGAGACCATGATTGATAAAAAAAATGCAACCAGCAGCTGCCCATTTTGCACTCTGCCCGCTGAACGCATCATTCAAGAAAATGAACATTGCGTCCTGGTTCTCGATGCCTACCCAGTATCCCAAGGTCACAGCCTAATCATTCCGAAGAAGCATGTCGCCTCATGGTTCGACATAACTACCGTCGAACGAGACAGCATGATGAGCTTACTAGATCGCGCGAGAGAAAAAGCCATTTCAGAGACATCACCAGACGGATTCAACATCGGTATCAATGATGGCGCTGCGGCAGGACAGACCGTCCCACATCTTCATATGCACCTCATACCACGCTACACACACGATCAGCCTGATCCTCGCGGTGGTATTCGTTGGGTTATTCCCGGGAAGGCAAAGTACTGGAAATGACACTAGCACTCTATCAAGAAAAATTTACTCGCCTTCACGTGAACATGAGCGGCGGTAAAGTCAGCCCACACAAAATATGCATGCTGCTGGCTCTACTAGATCTTGCTCGGAGCGGCTCTTTAAAAAACAACAAAGTTGAATATGGCCCAGCACTTTTAGAAAGGTATCGTAATTTTTTTGATGCCGTACGTGGCCCATCCGATCATCCCAATCCCTACTTTCCGTTCTTTCATCTGGCCGGAAAATTACGAGACAGATCAGAAAGCTTCTGGCACCTGATACCCATACCAGGCCGTGAATCCGCGCTGGCATCAATGAAGACGGTAACCAGTGCTAGCGACATCACACGCAACATCTCTCACGCTGAACTCGATCCTGAACTTTTTGCGCTATTAAATGACGAGGAAGCAATCGAGGTACTCAGCCAAACTATGGCGCAGCACTGGTTTGGACGCGGGCTTCAAGAATTGACGCAGGTGGTAGCTATCTGCACCGATATCAGCCGATACGAGCATCGAATCCGCACTGGGCTGATCACACCCAATTTGAACCCACAACCCGAGAGCATAAGAAGCCCAGCCTTCCGACGGGTCGTCACCCAAATATACGACTACCGCTGTGCTGCTACCGGATTACGATTTTTGCTGCCCTCCGGTGTAGCCATGGTTGAGGCTGCGCATATTCATCCCTTCAGTGAATCTCAAGATGACGATCCTTGCAACGGCCTCGCACTGACGCCCAATATGCACTGGGCGATGGATCGCTTCCTTATCTCACCGGGACCTGATCTCAAATGGCATGTAAGCGACTTGCTGGATGACCGAATCAAAGACAATGAAATATTACTCAATCTGCGCGGCAAACCTTTATTTTTACCAAATGATTTGCGAATGGTTCCAAAAAGAGATGCGCTCGAATGGCGATTGGATCGCCTCAAAAATCTGCCGCGTGAGTATTAAACTGACTAATTTATAAAAACGGTTTAAATTCCTCGCCAATTCAGCGGTTTTTATAATTTCTTTGGTCTTTTAGTAAATTCAAGATGATGCCACAGCGAGTATAGAATCCGATTTTTTAGAAGGCAAGCAGCACAGCTTAAATAAAAATATATCCGAGACGAGCGAAAATGCGCTACTGGTGGGTAAATCAAAATCAAACCTACCGCCACGAAATTCAGGGCGGTTATCTTTGGTCACCTAAACGAAACGCCAATGGTGCACGAAACCCTTTTTACGAATCGATGCGTGAGGTTTCACCTGGCGATCTAGTTTTTTCTTTTAAAGACACTAGAATTTTCGCAGTGGGAATAGCCCAATCTTATTGCTGGGAGAGCCCCAAACCTCTTGAATTTGGATCTGCCGGTCAAAATTGGGAAAATATCGGCTGGAAGGTAAAAGTTGATTTTACCGAACTCAAAAATATCATTCGGCCCAAAGATCATATGGCAGTCCTTGGTCCACTCCTACCAGAAAAATATTCACCTTTACAACCCAATGGAAATGGCCTGCAATCTGTGTATCTAACAGAACTACCAGAGTCGCTTGCTGAAATTCTGATAGGACTTATTGGGCAAGAGATTTCCCTACTTTCATTAGCGGCTAAAGAAATATTGCCGGCACCGTTTGATGATCTCGACTATTGGGAACATAAAATTGAATTAGAAATAATTGCTGACATATCAGTTCGAGAAACTGAAAAGCTTGCTATTGTGAAAGCTAGGGTTGGGCAAGGAGTTTATAAAGAGCGAGTTAGATCGATAGAATCAAAATGCAGAATTACCGGCGTTGAGAACCCAGTTCACCTTGTTGCCAGTCACTGTAAACCTTGGAGAGATTCAAGCAATGAAGAAAGGCTTGATGGCGAAAATGGATTACTTCTCACGCCAAGTATCGATCATTTGTTTGATCGTGGGTTTATCAGCTTCGAAAATAGCGGCGAGTTAATTATTTCTCCTGTGGCGCATCGGCCCTCCCTTCAATTCATGGGAATCGAAACTGAACAGATCATTAATGTTGGAAGCTTTTCCTCAGGTCAAAAACTTTTCTTAGATTTTCACAGAAATCAAGTTTTACTTAAATCCAAAAAATAATCTATTCAGCCACCTCCCAAATATCCAAAGCCCCTTGCATACGAAGCCAGCTCTCGGGTGATCCACCCACTGCCCGCGAAATACGAACAGCCATCTCGGCAGTGATCGCTTTCTTTTCGTGCAAGATATCTGACGCCGTGACTCTGCCTACCGAAAGACGCGCAGCAAGTTCACCTTGCGTCCATCCCAATTCAGGCAATACATCTTCTCTTAATACCACACCGGGATGCGTTGGCCTACGATTCGGATCGCGCAGTGAGTTCATCAGTAATAGTCCCCTACGTCCACCGTCTGGTTTTTATGCCGCTTTATGTAAGCGTGTAAAAATGCTGCCGATTGCAGCACCTGAACAGCGTGATCGGGCTTCATTCACTGCTCTGCGGGACAAAAGGTGTCGCCAATGTCAGGCGCTCAGCTCTGTCCACTAGCAAACCCCGGATAAAGTCGATCGGCAAATCGGGGTTGTCCAAAGCACTCTTGCCGATCATCGCCCAGAACTCGACCTGCTCGGCAATAGTGCGACGTTCCGCCTGCGCATGCACCTTGGCTTGTTCATATAGATGATGGTCGATTCGAACTAGCATTCCCAAAATAATGTCTCCAACGATGATTTACTACGATCGTAGCACTGCACTTCGATCCGTCAATAGAAGTAGATGCAAACAACAACAGAATGATTTGACAGCTGCAAAGATCACAGCAATGCTTATAAACAGGCAGACTAGATTAGAGTAAATTCATTGCGCACATGGGAACTTCAAGAAACCAAGAGCCGTTTCAGCGAGGATGTTGATCGCACGATGACTGAGGGGCCGCAGCTGGTGACTCAGCACGGTGCGGAAGCAGTCGTGGTTCTGCCGGCAGAGGACTATCACCGTCTCGTTGGCGAAGCGCCTAACCTGATCGACCACCTTCTCAAAGCACCCCGAGGCGAAGCAGTCGTCATAACGAGGTCCAAAGAACTCATCAGAGGCTTTGAGTGACAAACCTCTTGAGGGGATCGCACGACGCCTGATAGCTTTTAAGGAGCACGGCCGAAGAAAAAGTTGTCTGATGGCTCAAAGAACGTAAATCGGATCAGGCGTCCGGTAATTCACCGCCAGTAGCTTGTGGGATACAACCAATACAGCCATATACCTATGAAATTGTTGACTATCATCAAGAGCCTATAGCTATGCGAAAAATTTCTTATCCCACACCCGGCGAGATTCTCTCAGAAGAATTTTTGCAGCCTCTGCGGATTTCAGCCTATCGATTGGCTAACGATATTGGTGTAACTCGCATACATATCGTCGAAATCGTCGCTGGCAAACGTGCGATTACCGTCGATACAGGGCTACGCCTGTCTGATTATTTTGGTGTCAATAATGATTTTTGGACGGGGTTACAGTCAGATTATGAAGCCGCAAGATTCACAAATGCTCACCACCCGTGGCGATGAGTTCTTTCACGAGAATCCGGCCATCGAGTCATTTTTGGCATTACTTGAAAATGATATCTCTTCAGGCCAACATCTAGGCAATTTACCGTACGACTTGGTACAAGCCATGTCCGCCACTTTGACACGGCCGATTGACCCAGCGATCGGCATTGAAGACGACGTGGCGCTGTGATTCTGCGTCAAGTGAAGCTCGTAGCAGATTTTCTCGCCGATATTGAGAGGATTAAAAATGCGTAAAACAAATACAGTACAAGTCCATGTCGGCAGTCTTGATGATATGGGCAAACGCTTCAGCAACGCATGGAACCGCGCTGCTACAGGTAAGAAGGTGGATGAAACTCACGTTACTTTTCTAGACATCAAGACTATGCTGGACACCTTATCGCCACGACGCTTGGAAATGCTGAAGTTCGTTAGGCAGTGTGGTGCTGGCAGCATCAAAGAATTGGCCGTCGCTCTTGATCGTGATTACAAGAACGTCCATAAAGACGTATGCGTATTGGAATCAGCGGGGCTGCTGGTACGCGATGGTCGCAAGCTCCGTGCGCCACGGGATGAAGTGAGAGCCAGTGTGTCGCTGGCGATGTGATTGTTTTAATCCCAGAATTCATCCCAACAAAAAGCCGGATCGACATAAGTATCTGATCCGGCTGGGGAATTCTGGTAGGCACGATTGGACTCGAACCAACGACCCCTACCATGTCAAGGTAGTGCTCTAACCAGC
>JACCDK011385203.1_pt1 | contig 17169 bp, 15 predicted proteins | sample 7445871 | NCBI WGS metagenome assembly JACCDK01 (sample SAMN15323436, study PRJNA562643) | freshwater metagenome | isolation source: river surface water | place: USA:Blue River Watershed | collected 2017-08-15
AGTCCTCCACCCAGCTGTCCTGCGCGATCGGGATACGGACTTCGGTGAAGAACTCCTTCACGTCGAAGCTGCCCGCAACCGGCAGGGTTGCCGCACCCTGACCAGCGAGGTCGCCGGTCGAGAAGGCAGTGTCCGAATTGAACTCCAAACTTTCCTTGCGGTATTCGGTACCGAGCACGATGTCGACGCCCTGATCAGACCAGGGGGTCTTGATGCCGTACTCACCCAGCGACCCCGAAAGGAACGCGTTGGCGACCTGCTGCTGCACGACGCCGCGCGAGAAGCCCGGGGTCGAGAGGTAGGCGACCGCATCCGCGCTCGGCGTGACGGTGCCGGGCGAGAAGATGTCCCAAGGCACGCAGTTCGTGTCCGAACCGTCGAGGGTCGAGCGGCACACCGGGGTGCCGTTGGGCCCGCGCACGACGTCGAGGGCACGGCCAAGGCGCGTGACCGAAAAGTCGTTGAGGTAGGTCTGGGCGTAGTTGTTGCGACCATACTGGTAGAACGCATCATAGGACCAGGCCGGCGACAGTTCACCCTTCACACCGATGACGGCGCGATAGCTGACGTGTTGGAGATCATCCTGACGACCACCGCCTTCAACGTTACGACGCAAGATCTGCGCGAAACCGCGGTTATAGGTGGCTCCGGTCAACGGATCGATGAAGTTGAACGGCGTGGTCGGCAGCCGCGGCTCGCCGATGTTGCGCGCGGCGCGGGCAGCGTTCTCGGCGGCGACGTTGCCGGTCACGATGAAGGCGTTACCCGGAAGCGGGCTGACGAGCAGGTTGGCGCTGTTGCAAAGTGCCGCGCGTTGGGCTGCACCCAGCAGCGGGTTGTCGCAGTTGATCGCCGTGGTGTTGCCGAAGTTGCCCGACGGAGCGATCTGGGCGACCGTACGGTCGTCCATGAACATGAATTCCATGTAGGGCTTGACCGCGTCCGAGATCTCATAGTCGGCAAAGATTCCCGCCGTGTAGCGTTCGTCGGGACGCTGGAAGTAGTTCAGCGGGCCGAAGTTGAACGCGGTGAAGCCCGGCAGCAGCGTGCGGTTGGGGCCGAACTGCGCCAGCGTGGAGGTGAAGTCAGCGCCGAAGCCTTCATTGTAGAAGACGGTACCGGTCGCCGAAGTGGCGGAGCCACCGCAGTTGTAAGCACGGCCCAGCGTTGTGGTTGACGCAGCCGTGTTGGCCGAAAGCGAGCAGGCCGAGTAATCGCGGCGGGCTTGCAAGACGGGGTCGATCTTGCGGTAGCCGGCATAGGCCGTCACGCGGCCGCGGCCGTCGTCGAAGCTGCTACCGAAGGCGATGGTGGCATCAAGCGTGTCACCGTCGGTCACCATCCCGGTCGGGTAGGGGAAGCTGCGTGCGTCAAGCGCCCCGCGAACATCGCTCGATGCCCGGTTCTGGTGATTGTACATGCCGTAATTGGCGTTGATTTTGAAGCCTTCGAAGTCCGTGTCGAGCACGAAGTTCACAACGCCCGCGACCGCGTCGGCGCCATACACCGACGAAGCACCGCCGGTCAGCACGTCAACGCGTTGAATAAGGGCAGTCGGGATCATATTGATGTCGGCAGCGGAAGTGCTGGGCGTGCCGGGGGCCAAGCGGCGGCCATTGACGAGCACGAGGGTGCGTTCCGCACCAAGGCCGCGAAGGTCGAGGGTCGCAGTGCCCGTTGCGCTGTTCGAGACATTGCCGCCCTGCCCCGCGAACACCTGCGGGAGAGAGTTGATGAGGTCTTCCACGCGGGTCGTGCCGGTGAGCGCGAACTCCTCCGCAGTCACGACAGTCACGGGGCTGGCCGACTCGAGGTTCGGCGAGCGCAGGCGCGTGCCGGTGACGACGATCGACTGACCGCCCTCTTCCGACGCGGCAGGCGCGTTCGTGGTAACATCGGCATCCTGCGCATAGGCCGGCGCGCCGATCGTCAGCGCGATGACGGCAGTGGCCGCCCCGGCTTTGAGAAGCGAGTGCTTCTTCATGTTGGTCTTCCTCCTTTAGGTTTGACCGGTCAATTGACACTTCAAACGTCAAGGGCGCCCGGCATCTTGCAGGCAGCCCCCTCCGATTAGCAGGGATGCGGCAAGGCCATGTCATCAGCAAACGCCGGATTGGAACCTGCAGTCTTTTGCAGGTGTACTGTAATATATATGTGACAGTTGGGGGGCGGAATGTGCTGTGCGAGCGATAAGCCGATGACCATTTTGCCCGCTTGATTTGGCCTCGCCCCTCCAATAGGCGGTGCTCCAAGCTCGTGGCGATGCGCAACCGATCCGCGTGAAGGCGCTTGCCCGTTAAGCCCAACAAGGGCCGAAACACAGAGGAGAGTTCGATGACCACTGCCTATATTGTCGAAGCCGTCCGCACTGCCGGGGGGCGCCGTGGCGGGCGTCTGGCAGGGGTCCATCCTGTCGATCTGCTGGCCAAGTCGCTCGACGCGGTTGTCGAGCGTTCGGGGATCGACCCCAAGGCGATCGACGATGTCGTCACGGGCTGCGTCAGCCAGGCGGGCGAGCAGGCAATGCAGGTCGGGCGCATGGGTGTTCTGGCGAGCAAGCTGCTCCCGCAGTCTACCCCGGCTGTGACCATCGACCGCCAGTGCGGCTCCAGCCAGCAGGCGATCCAGTTCGCCGCGCAGGCGGTGATGAGCGGCACGCAGGATGTCGTGATCGCGAGCGGCGTCGAGAGCATGACGCGCGTGCCGATGGGCTCGAACGCGACGCTCCACATGAAGGAGGGGCTGGGGCACTACAAGTCGCCGGGGCTCGAGGAGAAGTTCCCGGGCATCAACTTCAGCCAGTTCATGGGCGCCGAGATGATCGTCAAGAAGCACGGCTTCTCGAAGGACGACCTCGACCGGTTTGCGCTCTCGAGCCACGAGAAGGCGATTGCGGCAACCAAGGCAGGCGCTTTCGAGCGCGAGATCGTCGCCGTGGAGATCGAGACCCCCGAGGGCCCCCAGTTGCACACCATCGACGAGGGCATCCGCTTCGATGCGACGCTCGAGGGGATTGCAGGCGTCAAGCTGATCTCGCCCGACGGTGCGCTGACCGCAGCTTCGGCGAGCCAGATCTGTGACGGCTCCTCGGCGGTGCTGGTGGTGAGCGAGGCGGCATTGAAGGCGCACGGCCTGACGCCGCTTGCGCGCATCCACAACCTCACCGTCACGGCGGGCGACCCGGTCATCATGCTGGAAGAGCCGCTGTTCGCCACCGACCGCGCGCTCCAGCGTGCCGGCCTGACGATCGGCGACATCGACCTGTTCGAGGTCAACGAGGCCTTTGCTTCGGTACCGCTCGCCTGGCTCAAGCACACCGGCGCCGATCCGGAGCGCCTCAACGTCCATGGCGGGGCCATCTCGCTTGGCCACCCGCTCGGCGCTTCGGGCACTAAGCTGATGGCGACGCTCGTCCACGCGCTGAAGCGTCATGGCAAGAAGTACGGCCTCCAGACGATGTGCGAAGGCGGCGGCGTCGCCAACGTGACGATTATCGAGGCGCTGTAACAATCTGTCGCGAGGCCCCGTAAAGGTGGGGACCTCGCGCCAATCCGACTGAGGCCCCCGCCTGCGCGGGGCTCACATTTGAGAGGAAAAACCATGGAAGTTTCAGCCAATACCCCCGCCGTCGTCACCGGCGGTGCCTCGGGCCTCGGCGCGGCGACCGCCCGCGCGCTGGCCGCCAAGGGTGCCAAGGTCGCGATTTTCGATATGAACGCCGAAAAGGGCGAAGCGCTTGCGGCCGAGATCGGCGGCGTGTTCTGTCTGGTCAACGTCACCAAGGACGAGGATGTCGACGCTGGCTTCGCCAAGGCCCGCGCGGCCCACGGGCAGGAGCGCATCCTCGTCAACTGCGCCGGGATCGGCAACGCGATCAAGACCGCCAGCCGCTCCAAGGAAGACGGCTCGATCAAGCACTTCCCGATCAGCGCCTTCGATTTCGTCATTCAGGTGAACCTGATCGGCACCTTCCGCTGCATCGCCAAGTCGGCCGCGGGGATGATGACCCTCGATCCGCTCGACGAGTTCGGCGAGCGCGGCGCGATCGTCAACACCGCTTCGGTTGCGGGTGAAGACGGCCAGATCGGCCAGGCGGCCTATTCGGCTTCGAAGGCGGGCGTGATCGGCATGACCCTCCCCATCGCGCGTGACCTCATGAACGAGGGCATCCGCGTCAATACCATCCTGCCCGGCATCTTCGACACCCCGCTGCTCGCCGCCGCGCCGCAGAACGTGCGCGACGCGCTGGCTGCCTCCGTGCCGTTCCCCAAGCGCCTCGGCATGCCGGTGGAATATGCCAAACTCGCCATGACCATGATCGAGACCGGCTATTTCAACGGCGAGGACGTGCGTCTGGATGGCGCGATCCGCATGGCACCGCGTTAATTGTTGATCCTCGCGGCAATGCGAGCCTGAAGGCTCGCGCCGCTGCGGACGGGCGGTCGCCCTCGCAGCCCTGCCGGGCCGGGGCGCACGCCGGACAACAGAGAAGGAAAGCCCTCGCTTTTGCGGGGGTTTTCTTTTGCTCAGGGAATGGCATCACAGGCGGCAAAGGAGAGGGAATCCCCATGACCGACTACACCCAGATCATCGTGGCAAAGAACGACGGCATCGCCACCATCACCCTGAACCGTCCGGACAAGATGAACGCCTATACCCGCACGATGGGGCAGGAGATCATGGCGGCGATGGATGATATCGACGCTGATGACACGGTGCGCGCGGTGATCTTTACCGGGAGCGGCGAGCGCGCCTTCTGCGCGGGCGCGGACCTGACGCCGGAGGGCGGGGGCCATGTCTTCTCCGACCCGACCGAAGTCGGCGACCTGTCCGATCCCAGAGTGCGCGATGGCGGGGGGCTGCTGACGCTCCGGCTGTTCGAGAGCAAGAAGCCCCTCATCTCCGCGTGCAACGGCGTCGCGGTGGGGGTGGGGGCGACGATGCAACTGGCGATGGACATCCGCCTCGCCAGCAGCACCGCGCGCTATGGCTTCGTCTTCGCCCGGCGCGGGATCGTGCCCGAGGCTGCCTCGAGCTGGTTTCTGCCGCGCATCGTCGGCATCAGCCAAGCCCTCGAGTGGTGCTACACCGGGCGCATCTTCGATGCCGCCGAGGCCAAGGCCGGGGGCCTGGTGCGCTCGATCCATGAACCGGCCGAGCTGCTCGGCGCGGCGCAGGCGCTCGCCCGCGAGATCGCCGACAACACCTCGGCGATTTCGGTCGCCATGACCCGGGCGATGATGTGGCGCCTCGCGGCTGCCGATCACCCGATGGAAGCGCACAAGATCGACAGCCGCGCGATCTACCGCCTCAGCCGCGGGGCCGATGCCCAGGAAGGGATCGCCAGCTTCCTCGAGAAGCGGCCCCCCGCCTACCCGGGCAAGGTCAGCGCCGACATGCCCGATTTCTACCCGTGGTGGGACGAGCGGCCCTATGAGTGATGCCGACAGCGGCGAACTGGCGGGCTTCCTGCCCTACCAGCTTTCGGTCGCCTCCAACGCGGTCAGCGCGCTGATCGCCGAACGGTACCGCAAGCGCTTTGGCCTCAGGATCGCCGAGTGGCGCGTGATGGCGGTGCTCGGCGATCGCGGGAGCCTGACCCAGCGCGATCTGACCGCGGCGACGGTGATGGACAAGGTCGCCGTCAACCGCGCGGTCAAGGTGCTCGAGGAGCGCGGTCTGGTCGCCCGGGTCCCCAATCCGGGGGACGGGCGCTCGCACCTGCTGGCGCTGAGCGCCGAGGGGCGGGGCATCCATGCCGAGGTGATGCCGCTCGCCCGCGCGACCGAGGCCGATCTGCTCGCCGGCCTTGCCGCCGAAGAAGAGGCGCTCCTGCGCCGCCTGCTGGCACGGCTCAGGGCCACGGCGATGCGGCTGGGCGGGGCGTCCGGCGAAGAGGGGCCGGAGCAAGGCTGACCGCCTGCTTGGCCCGCCCTTTTCCCGATCCCCCGCGACCGGGCGTCGATTACTTCATGAGGTTGTCCGAGATCGAGCAGGCCGCCGGGCCAAGGATGACCACGAACAGCGTCGGCAGGATGAACACGATCAGCGGCACGGTCATGATCGCCGGCAGGCGGGCGGCCTTTTCCTCGGCGCGCATCATCCGCTCGTTGCGGAACTCGGCCGAAAGGACGCGCAGCGCCGAGGCAAGCGGGGTGCCGTAGCGTTCGGTCTGGATCATGGTCGTCACCACGCCCTTCACCGCTTCCAGATTGACCCGGAAGGCGAGGTTGTTGAAGGCCAACTTGCGCTCGTTGAGGAAGCTCAGCTCGATCGCGGTCAGGGCGAATTCGTCGCCGAGTTCCGGATAGGCGCGGCCCAGCTCCCTGGCAACGCGGTTGAAGGCGGCATCGACCGTCAGGCCCGCCTCGGCGCAGATCACCAGCAGGTCGAGCGCGTCCGGCAGGCCCTTCTGGATTTCCTTGGTGCGCTTGGTCGCCTGGTTCGAAAGGTAGAGTTCGGGGCCCTTGTAGGACAGGAACACGCCCATAGCGAAGACGAAGAGTCGCGTCATCGGGCCCCAATCGGGCCACAGCTGGACGATGTAGATGAGCAGGCCGAGCGTGCCGCCGATCACCAGCGGCAGGATCGCGCGGGCGCCGATGATCAGGACCGCCAGCTCCTTGTTGCGATAGCCCGCATGGGCCAGCTTCTGCTGGATGATCTTGATCTGGCTTTCCTGCAGCACGTTGAGCTGGTCGAGCCAGCCCTTGACCTTTTCGGTCATGTCCGTGCGCCGCACCAGCGTGGTACGCTTCTTGACCGAGGAGATCACGATCCCCGCCTTGAGGTGTTCGCGCCGCGCTTCAAGTGCCTTGACGCGCTTCGCCATCGGATCGCGGATTGACAGCGCGGCATAGAGCGCGAGGATCACAGCAAAGGCGGCCATGCCGGCCAGCGCGGTGCCCACCGCTATCACGTCGAAGCCGAGGATGGTCGGGCCTGAGGGTTGATTGATCATGGTTTCGTTCCCCCGCCGTCAGATTTCGAAATTGATCATCTTCGACATCATGAAGACGCCGATGCCCATCCACACGCCTGCGCCAAGCCCGGCGACGATCAGGCGGTCATCGGAGAAGAACTTGCTCATGTAATCGGGGTTGATGAACATGATCGCACCGAACACGAGGAAGGGTAGTGAACCGACGATATAGGCCGAGGCCTTGGATTCCGAGCTCATCGCCCGGATCTTGAGCTTCATCTGGGCCCGGCTACGCAGCACGGTGGCGAGGTTCGACAATGTCTCGGCGAGATTGCCCCCGGTCTCGCGCTGGATCGCGAGGGTGATGGTGAAGAAGTTGAAATCGGGAATCCCCAGCTTGTCGCCGGTCGCCTGGAGAGCATCTTCCATGGTCTTGCCGACCTTGATGCGGTCGATGATCGTCTTGAATTCAAGGCCGACCGGGCCGGGCACCTCGCTTGCGACCACACCGAGCGTCTCGGTCACCGGCAGACCGGAGCGCAGGCCGCGTACCAGCAGCTCGATCCCGTCCGGAAACTTGGAGATAAAGGCTTCGGTGCGGCGGTTGATCAACTTGCTCACCACCATGTGCGGCAGCCCGGCGCCCAGCACGAGGCCGAGGCCAAGCGAGAGCAGCGGCGCACGGGTGAACACGAACATCACACCTGCCACGACGATCCCCAGGCCGACCGAGGCATAGATGTACTGGCTGATGGTCCAGCTCTTGCCGGTGCGTTCGAGCCGCACCGCCAGCGCCTCGGCGCGCGATCCCGAACCGGCGACCCGGTAGGTCTTGGGCTTGCGGGCTGCGATGGCGCGCTTGAACTGCGCATCGACCTTGGCGTCGAGGCTTTCGGAATGGCGGTAGCGCAATGCCTGCATGCGGCGCTTCTGGGCCTTGGTCGCACCCGAATCGTTGACCAGGCTGTAGCCCACGATGAGCACGGCGAAGATCGCCAGCGTGATAAGCAGGGTTTGGAGTAGTGCCATGCGGTTGTGTCCTGCCCGTTTCCTGCCAGCGGCCCGATGGCGGCCGGATCGTCAGGCGCTCTGCCCCGGCGCGGGGCTTACTGCGCCGTCTCTTTGTAGGCCTTGTCCTTCTTGGCGATCAGCGATTTCAGATCGAAACCGCCAAGCAGCGACTTCTTCTCGCCCGAAGCCGCGGTGCTGCCGTCATCCATGCTGACGCCGACGATGCGCTCGGCGATCTGGCGGATCACCGCAGTCGCCTTGCTCGAGCGGTTGGCATCGACGAAAACCTGGCCGAGCTTTGCCGCGTTCGAGGCAGCCTTGATGTCGTAGGGCACCATGAAGTCGATCTTGCGCTCGATCGAGGCCTCGAAATCGGGCTTGCTGATCTCGGCAAGGCTCGGCTGGGCCTTGTTGGCGACGATCATCGGATGGGCGTGGGGCGCATTGCTCTTGAGCCACGAGAGCAGCCGGATCGTGTCGCGCGCCGAGGCGAGGGTAAGCTCGCAGGCCAGCACCACCAGATTCACGTCGGCCAAGAGCTGCGGGAAGTTGATGAGCATGTTGCGCGGCAGGTCGATGACGGTCATGTCGAAGGCCTGGCGAAACTCGTCCTCGAGCTGCACGAAAGCTGCACCGTCGGTCATCAGCGGCTGGTTGATCGGCGCTTCTGCCGAGAGGATCGACATGTTGTCGCTGGCGCGTACCATCGCCCGTTCGATGAACAGCGGATCGATGCGGCTCGGGTTCTCGATGGCATCGGTCAGGCCGCGTCCCGGCTCGAGGTCGAGCGCGAGCGCGCCGGTGCCGAAGTGCACATCGAGATCGAGCAGCGCGGTGGGCGACTTGTGTTGTTCGCTGAACAGCCAGGCCAGCGAGGTCGCCAGCGTCGAGGCGCCGACCCCGCCGCGTGTCCCCACGACTGCGGTCGAGATGTGGCGCTTGGCCGCATCGGCCTCGCCCGCCTTGGGCGACATGAACACCGCAAGAGCCTGATTGAGCGCATCATGCACCTGCTGCGGCGAGAGCGGCTTCAGAAGATAGTCGTGAATCCCGCTCGAGAGCAGGTCACGGTAGAGGCGCACGTCGTTGACCTGGCCGATGGCGATCACGACCGTGCCCGGCTCGCAGACTTCGGCAAGCGCGTTGATGTCGTTGAGCGGATCGCCGCTTTCCGACAGGTCGACCACGAGGATCGCGGGCGAGGCGCTGACCGAGAGCGATTGCACCGCATTGCGCAGGCCGCCCTTGTTGCACTTCTCCGGCTGCCAGCCGAGTTCCACCACCACCGGGCGCAGCACGTCGAGCGCGGCATCATCGCAGATATAGGCCGAGAAGGGGTCGCGGTTGCCGGGCACGCCGGACTTCCAGGGAGCATTCATCACTCAGTTACCTCCCGAGCCGCCGCTGGCGCCCGCTTCCCTCAGGCCGCCCTTGCCGGTCGGCTCCATCTCGCGGTAGGTCGAGATCGCCTTGTTCGAGGTTGCGATCACGGTCTCGCCGGCACCCTTCTTGCCCTCGAGCAGGTCCTGCGGATCGGCGACCATCGCGGCAAGATTGCCGTTGACCGCACAGCCGTAGCTCGGGCTGAGGCCGTTGTTGAAATTCATGTCGGACTTGGCCGACCAGTCGGGGCAGCCGGGCACGGTGGCGGTCGAACGGGTGATCACCACCCGCGCCTGACCGGGCGCAAGCATCCCGGCGGTCACCGGTGCAGTGTCAGCCAGCATCAGCCCGTAACGCGCCGCCAGATCGCGGACCGCGCCGGCAACGGCCGGGTTCTGGTCGGGGTTCTCGATCGCGATGCGGTCGCCGTAGCGCAGGTCGAGCGTCTCGAACCAGCCGTTGAGGCGCTGCTGCTCGGAGACCGGCAGCCCGCCGGGGGTGGTGGTAACGTCGAGGGTCATGCTGGTGCGCGCGACCACCGGCACCTTGGTGCTGTAGAGCGACGTGTTGGTCGGCATCCCACCGCAGCCGGCAAGGCCGAGGCCCATCACCAGCGCCAGGGCGAGTTTGGTTTGTCGTGCACGGGACATTGCGGTCACCTTTCTCACGTTAGAGGCTGAAGCCGGGCGCGGCGGCGCTCGCGGCGCGTTCGGGACGGCGCGTCTTGCGGTCGGCGCGACGCGGCTTTTCCGGCTGGGACGGGAGGATCGCGGCCGGATCGGCGGCGCTGACCTTGGGCTGCGGCACCGCAGGCTCGTCGGCGACCGGGCCGGGCCGCTGTTCGCCCGACTTGCCGGCATTGCCCTTGAAGCCGAGGAACTGCTCAAGCTCGGTGGCCGAACGATAGCCGTCGGTCGGCAGCTTGATGTCCTTGGCGTCCACCGGCTTGACGAGATAGGGGGTGACGATGATCACCAGCTCGGTCTCGCCCTTACGGAAGCTGCGGCTGCGGAACAGGTTGCCCAGGATCGGCACGTCGCCCACGCCCGGCGCCTTTTCGATCTGGTTCTGCGAGTTGGCGCTCATCAACCCGGCGATCATGAAGCTCTGGCCCGAGCCGAGCTCCACCGTCGTCTCGGTGCGGCGGGTGGTGATCGAGGGCACCTGGAAGCCGTTCAAGGTGATCGCGCCCTGGGTCGAGAGTTCGGAGACTTCCGGACGCACGCGCATCGAGATGCGGCCGTTCGAGAGCACCGTCGGCGTGTAGGCGAGGCTCACGCCGAACTGGCGGAACTGCACCGTCACCTGGCCCAGGCCCTGTGCGAGCGGGATCGGGAACTCGCCCCCCGCAAGGAAGGTCGCCGTCTCGCCTGAGAGCGCGGTGAGGTTCGGTTCGGTGATGGTGGTCACAAGGCCGAGCCGCTCTGACAGGTCGAGCGCGCCGAGCATGTTGGTGCCGAACAGCCTCCCGAGGGCCGCGAGCGAGGTGCCGCCGCGCGAGTCAACCGAAGGGCCGACCAGTCTCGTGCCGTCGGGGAGGTTGATCGAGGTCTGCGCCGCGCCGTTGCCGACGCCGAGCGGACCACCGAAGCTGAACTCCCTCCCTCCAATCGGGCGGCCGGAGCCAATGCCGAAGCGGAAACCGCTGGTGGCGTCGGCCATCTGGAGATTGCCGCCCACCTCGCGCAGCAGGCTGCGGCTGACTTCGGCGATCTTGACCTGCAGGTTGACTTGCAGCGGGGTCGCGGTCTTGAGCCGGCTGATGACATTGGCGTCCTTGCCGAGGAAGGCGTTCACGAGCCGCTCTGCCTCGGCAGCATCCTCGGGAGCGGACACGGTGCCGGTGAGCAGCACGGTGTTGGTGCCCATCGTCGACACGCTCACCTTGGCATCGGGCATGGCCATTGCCAGCATCTGATCGAGGCTGCCGATGTTCGAGGCGACCCGGATGTTGGCCGAGAAGATGACATCGCCGCGCTCGTTGCTGGCATAGATCGTGGTCTCGCCCCCGGCCTTGCCGAAGACGTAGAGCTGGCGCTGCGACTTGATCTGCACGTCGGCAACCGCGTCATTGGCGACGAACACGTCGGCCATATTGCCCGGCACCGTCACCAGTTCGCCATTGCCGATCGACAGGACGATGTCCCGCGACGGGCGGACGATGGCTTGCGCGGTCGCGGTTGCGGTCGGCATGGCCACCATCGGCACTGCGGCGAGAGCTGCCACCAGCAGGCCGGGTTTGAACTTGCGTGTCATGGACTGACCCCCTCGGGAGAATTTCGGCATGGGCTTGGTCGCTCTCAGAAAGCTTGCAACGCGCTGGCTGCAGGCACGGTCTGCCCGGCACTGCGGAGGTTTCTCACCTGCCCGGACAGAAGCGCGCCAGTCTTGCTGCTGACGCTGGTTTCGGTGGTCTCTTTGCCGCGGGTCACCCGCACGCTGGGGCCGGTGTAGGCGGGCGGTGTGTTGCCACGATTGCTGGCTGCACTTGCCGCCGGGGCGCCTGCCGGTGCCGGTCGTTCCGGGGCGGCCCGTGCCGGAGCCTTCGTCGGCAAGGCCGAACGCTGGAACCGTGAGACATCGCCGCCTGTGGAAAACGTCGTGCCGTTGTCGATCGGCCGCCCCAACGCGGCCTTGAGCATCTTTTCTTCCTGTTCGGGCGTGGCATTGGCGGGAATCTGGACATCGCCGGAGGCCACCGCCCGTTCGAGCTCGGTTGGGCTGTCAGCCAGCGAGCGCAGCGCAAGGCTGATGGTGCCAATCGTCTGCGCCACCGCGATCTTTTCCGCGATCTTGGGCGTTACCTCAAGCGTTACCGTGCGGAATTCGGTCACTTCGGTCTTGCCGTTTTCATCCGTGGTCTTCTCGACCGTCTGGTCGGTGGCGAGCACGCGCAGATTGCGCAGCACGGTTTCCGCGATCCTGAGAGGCTCGCCACCGCCTTCGCCGTTCACCGTCTGGGTCATCACCAGATCGACGTGGTCCCCAGCAAACACGAAACCTGCGACCCCGGTTGTCGCCGTGACCGGCACGGTCACGGCACGCATACCCGGCCCGAGTGCAGCGGCGAGGAAGCCGCGGTCGCCGGGACTGACGAGCGAGCCCTGGGTGACGGGCTCACCGGCGGTGATCGGATAGCGCACCACGGTGCCGAGCAGCTTGTTCATGTCGGCCTGGCCGTCGATGAAGTAGGCGTCCTGAACCAGCTCCTTCGGCCAGGGCTGGAAACCGAGCGCATCGGCTGTGATGATCGTGCCGGCCGGCAGGGCGCGCTTGGCGACGAGCACTCGCGGGCCGGTCGGCTGGGCTTGTACCGCCGCCGCCTGGGCCTTGGGCGCCGATCCCCCGGCGAGCATGCTCCGGGCTGCCAGCGCGGTGCCGATCGCGATGACCAGCGCGCCAAGCAGCAGAAACAGTTTCTTCCTATCCATGGCTCGATCAGCCCTCTCGTAGCCGCCGGCGGATTGCCGGGCTGGCAGGTGTGGATGCAGTGGGTATGTCCCGAAGGGTTAACATCGGGTTATACACCAGCCGCAGCCGCTGCGTTGTCGGGCAGGTAATGGATCGCCAGCACCCACAGGCCGCCAAAAGCGATCGCCACGCCGTAAGGCACCGCGATACGATCGCGCTGGCGGCGCATGACGTGCCAGGCGACCGTGAAAATGGTCAGCGCGCCGCCAGCCAGCGACATGATGACAAGGAGCTGCAGGAACTGGAACGGCGGAATCCATAGCGCCAGCGCGGTCAGCAGTTTGACGTCGCCGCCGCCCATCACCTTGAAGGCAAACAGCGCGGCCAGCACCACGAAGGCCGCCAGCGCCACGCCCACCTGCATCGCCACGCCCGGCCACAGGTCGAGCCCGCTCGCCCACCAGAACGTCGGCGCGCCCAGGGCGATCGCAAGGTTCAGCCAATTGTCGATCTGGCGGCGCTTGAGGTCGGTGAAGGCGGCCACCAGCAGCGCAATTGCCAAGGCGATCAGCAGACCGTAGGAAATGGTGTTCATCGATGTCGTGCCCCCGGCAAGGCCGTGCCCAATGCCTCGGCCTTTCCATGCGGGGAACACTGCTACAGGCGATGGCTTATCAAATAGTAACCACGTTTCACGGCGCGTGGCCGCTGCCGTCGGGGGAGGGGACGATGACCACCACTTGGAACGGGGCGGCGATCGATCGCCGCGCGATCCCCCCCGCCGCGCGCGAGAGCACATGGAGCGCCGCGGATGGTCACGCGGTGCGCCGCATCGACTGGCCCGGCGCTGCGGGCGCCCCGCGCGGTTCGATCCTGTTCCTGCCCGGCCGCGGCGATTTCTATGAGAAATATCTCGAGACGCTGGAGGATTGGCACCGCGCCGGCTGGCGGGTGACGGCTTCGGACTGGCGCGGGCAGGCGGGCTCGGGGCGGCTCGGCAGGGACGCGGTGACCGGCCATGTCGCGGATTTCGCTGTCTGGATCGACGACCTTGCCCACCTGTGGTCAAGATGGGTGGCCGAGACACCAGGGCCGCACGTGCTCGCCGCCCATTCGATGGGCGGGCATCTGGTGCTGCGCGCACTGGTCGAGAAGCGCGTCGCGCCCGAAGCGGTCGTGCTGAGTGCGCCGATGATCGGGGTTGCCGGACCGCCGCTGCCGCTCGGCGTGCTCCACGCCGCAGCGCGGCTGATGTGTGCGCTCGGCGATCCGGCGCGTCCCGCATGGAAGTGGAGCGAGAAGCCTGGCGAGATGCCGGCCGCGCGGGCCAATCTCCTCACCCATGATCCGGTGCGCTATGCCGACGAACAGTGGTGGCGCGAGACGCGGTCCGAACTGGTGATGGGGCCGGGCAGCTGGCGCTGGGTCGAGCGGGCCTATGCCTCGTGGATCGCGCTGGAGCGTCCGGGCGCGCTGGAGGGTATCGACGTGCCGGTGCTGATCGTCTCGACCGCCGCCGACCGGCTGGTCAGCCACCCCGCCAACCTCGCCGCCGCTGCCCGCTTGCCCAAGGGCGAGATCATGGCGCTGGACGCCGAGGCCTATCACGAGGTGCTGCGCGAGGTCGACGCTGTGCGCGGGCCGATCATGGCCCGGATTGCGGCCTTCCTCGACGAGGCAGCGCCCGCGCGATGATCCACGATATCGCCGTCATCGGCGCAGGCATGGCAGGCGCGAGCATCGCCGCCGAGCTCGGCCCTTATGCGCGGGTGCTGCTGCTCGAAGCCGAGGACGCGCCCGGCTATCACGCCACCGGGCGCTCGGCGGCGTTTTACGAGGAATGCTACGGCGGGCCGGGCGTCACCCCGCTGACCCGCGCCTCGGGCGGTTTCCTCGAAGAGCACGGCTTTCTGACACCCCGAGGGGCTCTCTATGTCGGGCGGGCTGCGGACCGCGCGGCGCTGGAGGACTTCCGCGCCGCCTATGCCGGGACAGGGGTGAGCATCGAGCGGCTCGCGCCCGAGGTGCTGGCCGCAAGGGTGCCGGAGATCCGGCCGGAATGGAGCGAGGCGCTCTTTCAGCCCGCTTGTGCGGACATCGACGTGGCGGGGCTGCACCAGCATTACCTCGCGGCCGCGCGGCGCGCAGGGGTAGCGATCGTCACCCGTGCCGAGGTCGCTGGGCTCGTGCGACAGGGCGGGGCGTGGACCATCACGACGCCACGCGGAGAGAGTTTCCGCGCGGCGCGGATCGTCAATGCAGCGGGTGCCTGGGCCGATGTGATCGCGCGCCTTGCCGGGGTGCACCCCGTCGGCATCGCCCCGCTGCGCCGCACGGTCGCGGTGCTGCGGGTCGCGCCGGAGGCCCCGGCCGACCTGCCGCTGGTGATCGACATCGGCGGCGGCTTCTACTTCAAGCCCGACGCCGGGCGGCTGTGGCTCTCCCCGCATGACGAGGTGCCGAGCGCCCCTTGCGACGCGGCGCCCGAGGAGCTCGACGTGGCGCTCGCCATCGACCGCTTTCAGCAGGTGACAGACTGGCGCATCGCCGCGGTCGAGCGGCGCTGGGCCGGTCTCAGAAGCTTCGCGCCCGACCGGATGCCGGTCTATGGTCCCGACCCGGAGGAACCGTCCTTCGTGTGGTTCGCCGGGCAGGGCGGCTTCGGCATCCAGACCGCGCCCGCCGCCGCGAGGCTCGCCGCGCAGGGCCTGCTCGGGCAGGGGGCGGATGCGATGACGGCGGGGATCGAGGCGGCCGCCTATGCGCCGGCGCGCTTTGCCACAGCGACAGCGAGCGCCTAGCCGCTAGTGCGCGAAGCTTGACTTGGGATCGGCCTGCCGCGCCGCTTCCTCGCTGGCAAGAGCGTCGCAGCGCTCGTTCTCGGGGTGGCCCGAGTGGCCCTTGACCCATTCCCACGTCACCTGGTGAGGGCGCGCGGCGGCGATGAGTTCGCGCCACAGATCCTCGTTGATCACCGGCTTCTTCGCGGCGTTGATCCAGCCCTTCTTCTGCCAGCCGAAAATCCACTTCGTCATTCCGTCGATAACATAGCGGCTGTCGGTGTGGACGGTGACGGCGCAGGGCTCCTTGAGCGCCGCAAGGCCGCGCAGCACGGCGGTCATTTCCATGCGGTTATTGGTGGTGCGCGGCTCGCCGCCGACCAGCTCCTTCTCGTGCGCCCCGCTGCGCAGGATCGCGGCCCAGCCACCCGGGCCCGGATTGCCCTTGCACGCGCCGTCGGTGAAGATGTCGACCTGTCTCATCGCAGCGGATTTGGCGGGCGGAGCGTCAGCCTGCAAGCAGGCCCGCGCCATGGTCGTGGTAAAACTGCCAGCGGCGCGCGAACTGCATCGGGTCCTTGCGGGTGACGAGCGCGTCGTCGGGGGTGTCCAGCCAGTCCTCGGCGCGGGAGGCGACGAAGCGCAGGCAGGCGCCCTTGGCGACCTCGCTGAAAAGCGCGCGCTCGGTCTCCTCCAGGCGCCGGACGTCCTGATAGCCCCGGATCAGCGCCGCGCCGCAATCCGCACGGTAGGCGTTGTCGCCATCGAAGCACCACGCCGCATGGGTCACCGCCAGATCGAGCAGCATGGGCCCCGTGCAGGCGAAATAGAAGTCGATCAGCCCCGTCACCTCATCCCCCAGCATCAGCACGTTGTCGGGGAACAGATCGGTGTGGGTCTGCGACTGCGGGAGCGCGGCCAGATCGAGCGCGGCTGCGGCGCGGGCGTGGCCGAGCATCGCGGGCAGCGCCGGATCGATGCCCCCCAGCGCGTCGGCCCCGCAAGCATCGAGGATCGCGGCGCTCGCGGCGAAGTCCATCGCATTGGCGCGGGTCTGCGGGAAATCGCGTGCGGCCAGGTGCAGGTTTGCCAGCACCGCGCCGACCGCACGGGCCTGCTGCGGCGTGGGACGGGTCGGCGAGACGCCGGGCAGGAACTCGATCAGCGCCGCCGCCTTGCTTGCCCCGGACGGCGATCCGGGGTCCTCGACCATCCGCCACGATGCGCCGTCGCGGTCGTGCATCGTGCGCGGCACCGGACAGCCCCTGGCCGCCAGATGATCCAGCAGTCCGAGGAAATAAGGGAGATCGGCATAGTCGATCCGCCGCTCGTAGAGCGTGAGGATGAAACGCGAACCGCTCCCATCGCGTCCGGTCGTCTCGACCAGCCAGTTCGAATTGGAGACGCCTTCGGCAATGCCCTTGGCCATCACCAGGCTGCCGACGTCGTATTCGCCGATCAGCCGAGCGAGATCCGCCGCGCCGAGGTGCGTATAGACCGCCACCGCCCAGTCCCCCGCGGGTGCCTATTCGGTCAGCTGGCGGGGGAGCTTGAACACCATCTTCTCGACCGTCGCGGTGATCTCGCGCTCGCGGATGGTGCGGCGCTGCGCGAGGGCGGCGACCACCTCGCGCACGAGGATTTCCGGCGCCGAGGCCCCCG
>JACCDK011457388.1_pt1 | contig 17162 bp, 15 predicted proteins | sample 7445871 | NCBI WGS metagenome assembly JACCDK01 (sample SAMN15323436, study PRJNA562643) | freshwater metagenome | isolation source: river surface water | place: USA:Blue River Watershed | collected 2017-08-15
CAGCTACTGAACAAACTCCTTGGGGTAAAGCAGTTTCTAAGAAAGCCAATGAAGGAGGCGGTTGGTTTACCTGGGTTTTCAGCACCAAAGACATTGCACCAATTGAAAAGAAATTTGGCCGCGATGCAATTGAAGGACATCGCACTCGCCCAAATGGTTCAGATCTGAAGTGGAAGCAAATCGGTGTAAAAGAGATTGCTGACACTCGGGAATTCCCATTCTTCATTCAATGGCTTTCTGCGGATCACCCTTCACAAGACGGAACACCGCTTGCCGAGATTGAAAAGATTGTTATTGCAGATAAAGATCAGCTTGCAGATTCATGGTTTAAAGAAGACATACTTTCCTCACTTGGAGATGTAATTATCGAGTGGGTAGAGCCTGCCTCAAATGACGACCAATCTGGAATTGTCGCGGTGCACCTTTCAACCCCCGGCGGAGTTGTGGTTTTAGATTAAAGTTGATTAGATTCGAAAAGATTTACACCACGATGAGTTACATTTTCGACCACAGTGTTTGTGGAGCGATTGAGCTTGACACACCAATTCAAAAATTAACTGAGTTTGGTTTTAATCTTACGAAGTTGAAAAATTTCCCCATCAATGTGGTCAAACCGGCACTCTGTAAGTTGTAGGAAACCCTCTCCACAAACAATTATCGGACCAAGATCGTCTATGGCAATGACTTTTCCGGGGATCGGATTCTCGACCGGGACCACCCAACTAACAATTTCTGCATTTATGACTACTATTCTGCGTGAGTCGATAAAAGTCCTCGCACCTTTATATGGGTGAGATACAGAATAGATAAAACGTTGCAATTGTTCAGCGCTGAGGTTCCAATTAATGTTGTAATCCTCATCATTGCGCCATAAAGAAATACTTGCCCGGTCGTGATCCTGAGGGACCGCTGATGAAGCAGCTGAAGTGAGATTTCGAAACAGATATTCTGTCAGGAACTCGATTGAAGTCCCCATTAGCTGCAATGCATCAGAGATTCTTGCTGGTGAATGAATTTCGAAATCATGGAATTTTACAATCGGCCCATGATCCATTTCAGCATCAGCTAAAATTAAAGTTGCTCCGAGGCGGCTATCTCCATTTTGAAGCGCGGTTACTAAGGGATTCCAGCCCCTGTATCTGGGGAGCAGCGAGTCGTGAATTACGAATATCGACATGTATGACGTTTTGATCAATCTTTTCCATCCGACCGCAAGGCAAATTTCGCCATTAGTGGGCGCCATATGTTGGGGAACTACTTCTATCCCGTGTGATTCCAAAAGATCCAAGGTTGACGAATAACTGTCGCCTGACTCGCCATCATCATCTGCGAGTATGACGGAATCAACTAGGTGCTTGAACTTTATCGCCACTCGAGCAGCCGAAGCCCCCTTTATCCCAGAAAGATATAGGTCCATGCCACAAATATATCTGGTCTTACTTTAATTCAGCCACACCCTCGTAGCTATTGCGCTTTATTGAGTTACTGTTGGGCCGTGGAAAAGAAGCAATCAGTTAGTATCGTAATTCCTTGTTTTAGGAGTGATTTGTACTTACCTAAGCTTGTGAACGAAGTAGTTTTTCAAGTTTCACTCATGGAAAACTACATATTTGAAATAATTCTAGTTGTCGACGGAGGCCCCCAGTCGACTTTTGAAGTGGCAGCTGAACTTTCAAATAGGTACTCTGATTTGCGAGTTGTTAGGTTAAATAAGAATTATGGTCAACATGCTGCCATACTGGCGGGAATTTCTGTATCAAGTTCAGACCTCATTCTAACTATGGACGATGACGGGCAACATCCCGCCTGCGAGATTCCAACTTTACTTTCTCACTTCTCGGGTGATTGTGATTTACTCTACGGCGTACCTGAAATCGATGAGCACACTTTTCTTAGAAATCTTGCTTCTAAAACCGTAAAAAAGTTTATCTCAAAATTTTTACGTATCCCGGACGCATCCAACCTCTCTGCATTTAGATGCTTTAGAAGAGCACTCCTGAGCAATACGGATATAGATAAACTAGCGATTCCCTTTCTTGATATTCTTTTGTTTTGGAATACGGATCGAATATTTGCCAAAAAAGTTACGATGGAGAAAAGACAAGAAGGAACAACTAACTACAATTTTAGGGCACTCGTAAAATATTCATTAATCATGGTAACCAGTTATTCAACCCGGCCACTCAGATTGGCCTCAATAATTGGTGCTGCGGCACTATCCTTCACCGCAACCTTCTCCATCATTTTAACTGCGCTACATTTCCTGGGCAAGTTATCCGTTCCCGGCTTCGCAAGCCTCTCTTTAATGATTATGGGCCTTGGCTCGATACAGTTAATTTCCCTCGGCCTCATAGGTGAATATGTAGGCATAATCCACACAAAGTTATTAGGAAAGCCAACCTTTAACATTAGGGAACTTACTTAAAACAGACCCACATTCACTGAATTGAATAGGTTAATGGGTACTTGAATAATGTGAAATCAGTTCATTCAGCGAGAGCTCTAAATTTTCCATAGTCTTGAAACCCAAACCTTTGATTTTCTCGGAGTTCAAACTGTATCTGAAATCGTGCCCTTTTCGATCTTCTACAAATTGAATTTTGCTTTCTGAACTTGGAATCAGCTTTAGAATCATTCTTGCAAGATCAAGGTTTCTTAATTCAAACCCTGAACCCACATTGTAAATCTCGCCTTTTTTCCCATGCTTCACAACAAGTTGAATCGCCCGGCAATGATCATTCACATGAATCCACTCGCGGACATTTGAACCATCACCATATACGGGGAGATCTTGATTTTGCAAAGCGGAAGTAATCAAGGTGGGGATAAGTTTTTCTCGATGCTGCATAGGCCCATAGTTGTTTGCACAACGGGTAATTGAAATATTCTGTCCGTATGTTTCAACAAAGCTTCGAGCAACCAAGTCCGAACTTGCCTTCGATGCAGCATAGGGCGAGTTAGGATGTAGATCAGCATTTTCGTCAAATGATCCTGCCTTTATTGAACCGTAAACTTCATCAGTCGAGATGTGCACTACGTGCCCGACACTATTCCTTAAAGCGGAATCAAATACATTATAACTTCCGAGAACATTGGTAGATACAAATTCAGAACCCGAAGAAATTGAACGATCCACATGGGATTCGGCTGCAAAATGTACGACAACGTCATGGTTCGTCATTGCCTCGGATAAAGCACCAAAATCTAAAATATCTCCTTGGATGAATCTCAATCTCTTATCGGAAGAGCGCGCAACTAAATTCTCAATTTTTCCTGCATATGTGAGGGCATCAAAGACAGTTACTAACTCCAGATGTGGTTCGGAGTCAAAGAGAAAGTTAACGAAATTAGAACCGATAAATCCAGCTCCGCCGGTTATGAAGTACTTCACCCCGCTAGCCTAAACTGCTAAACTCCATTTAGACGAATGCTCTCGTCGTTGAGAGGTGAAAAATTAAAGGCATAATCCTGGCCGGCGGCAAGGGAACAAGGCTTTACCCCTTAACGCTTTTTACGAGCAAGCAGCTGCTGCCGATTTTCGATAAACCCTTGATTTACTACCCGCTTTCTACCCTAATGCTTGCCGGGATTCGAGAGATTCTGATAATTGTTGCAAAAGGCCAAGAGTCTAAGTTTCGGGAAGTCTTGGGAAGTGGCACGGAACTAGGGATCGCAATCGAATATGTCTCCCAGGAAAAACCGGATGGCATTGCGCAAAGCCTTTTAATTTCAGAAAATTTTGTTGGAAAGAATAAAGTTGCGCTAATTCTAGGAGATAACATTTTTCATGGTGTAGGACTTGGGAGACATCTTGCGGAATTTAAGAATGTTGATGGAGCACAGATATTTGGGTACTCAGTAAAAAATCCAGAGAATTATGGCGTGGCTAAACTTGAAAAAGAAGGGAAAATCTCCTCGATTATTGAAAAGCCGTCGAGCTACGTATCAAATGTGGCAATTCCTGGACTCTATTTCTTTGACGAGAAAGCGGCCAATATTGCCAAATCAGTGAAAGTTAGCACTCGAGGCGAACTTGAAATTACGGATGTTTTAAATAAGTACCTGGAGCAAAAAGAGCTAAAACTTGAAATGCTTCCAAGAGGTACCGCCTGGTTCGACTCGGGAACTTTTTCGGATATGCACGACGCTGCAAACTTCGTTCGCCTCCTACAGGAGCGAACTGGCGAAAGAGTCGGAGACCCAATTGAAATTGCAAGAATCCAAGGATGGGTAAATTGATAAGATTCAACGAGCCCTTTGTTCCAGAAAGTTCAAAAAAGTATTCACTTGAGGCATTGAATTCTCACCATCACCAAGGAGATGGCTCATTTTCCGAACTTTCAGCTACTCATATTGAGAAACTGGTTGGCGGCCAGGCACTTTTGACAACATCTTGTACCCACGCCTTGGAAATGGCATCGATGCTTGCAAATATTGAACCAGGCGACGAAGTTATTTTACCAAGCTTCACTTTTACCTCGGCCGCGACCGCCGTTGTCCACTTTGGTGGAATTCCAGTCTTTGTAGATATTGATCCTAAATCAGGCTGCATAGATACATCGAAGATTTCTGATGCAATAACCTCGCGCACGAAGGCAATTTCTTGGGTCAATTATGCAGGAAATACTCCTGATCTTGACGCGCTCATTGAAATTGCATCCAAGAATAAACTTTTTTTGATTGAAGATAATGCGCACGCCTTGGGAGGCACCCAAAGAAATCAGAAACTTGGGAGCGTTGGCCATGTTTCTACATTGTCGTTTCATGCGACAAAGAATTTTCAATGCGGAGAAGGTGGGGCTCTGGTAATAAATTCACCCGAATTATTTATGGCCGCCACAATCATCCGCGAGAAAGGAACTGACAGAAGAAGTTACCTGTCAGGTGTGGTCAGCAAATATCAATGGGTTGGCAAAGGAAGTAGTTACTTGATGGCTGAATCCCTGGCGGCAATTCTCTTGGGGCAGCTAGAGAATTATGAATTGATTCAACGTGCAAGGATAAGCACTTGGAATTACTACTATTCTGAATTAAAGGATCTTGCCAGGGCAAACGCAATTGAAATCTTAGAACCTAACTCTTCAAACGTAGCACACATGTTTGCATTGATATTCCCGAATAACTTGATGAGAGACTCTGCCATTTCTTACCTTGAAGGATTAGGGGTTCATGCGTACAGTCACTATCAACCCTTGCATTCTTCAAAAGGTGGAGTCAAATATGGGCGAGTAGTTGGTACTATGGAAAATACCGTCCAGTTATCTTCGCGAATTCTTAGACTTCCTCTTTGGTCTTCAGAGATGAAGACAGAAAGCAAGAATGTCGTAGATGTTGTTTCTAGATTCCTTGAGAATTATCCGCAAAGTAATAATTTATTGAAGCAATGAAGCTCCACAGTTATTCGAACTTATCCCAAGTAAAATCTGAGATTATTATTCTTAACTATGCAGAAAAATAATTCATCTGATGAGCGTTTTAACTAACGAAACTCTCGCATTAGCCTAGAATGGAGCAATGAAAAGGGATTCGACATTAGCAGTGAACAAACTTCATAAGCAATTTGCAATGCCCAGTCTATTGATTGTCCTGTCCGGATTAGTCTCATACTTATATTTTCGTGTGGCACCACTGCAGGTAGACCCAAGCCATGATGGACTTATGCTCGCGGCCGCCACCGGCGTCGCGGAGGGAAGAGATGTGTTGTCCGAAGTATTCTCTCAGTATGGCCCGCTCCCACCTATGATTAATGGTTTTTTCGTTTCTATATTCGGTACTCAACTTTTAACACTCAGATATCTTGCCGCGGCACAATGCCTTGTAACCGGGATATTGATTTTTCTATTGAGTAAGAGAGTTACGTCGAAGGAATTGTCCGAAAAACTGAGCTTCTTCTGGATCCTGTGCAGCGCAATCTGGAGCACATCCTTCCCAGGCGCCCTGTTGGCTTGGCCTTCCATTACGGCCACAATGTTGACCATGCTGGGATTGTTGCTCTTAGCTAGCCAGTCAAATAGTAGAAGTTCATTTTTTCCATTCGCTGCTGGCGTGTTCTTCGGTTTAGCCGGATTTTGCAGAATCCAAGCTTTCATAATTGTGCCAATGCTGGTCCTTTTTATTTTTTTAAAATTTCCAACAAAAAGGAAAGTAATTTTTTACTGTTTTATTGGTTATTTCGCAGCAATTGCTACATTCATTTTTTACATGTTAATAAATAACAGTTTAGATGATTATATAAATCAAGTTGTCATTACTCCTCTGTTGAGCTACTCCGGTGTCGGAGCTGATCAAAATCACAACCTCTTTCAAATCCCCATGTACATTATAAAGTCAACGGCATTTCTTATTATTGTTTCAGCGTCAAGTTATGTGATTTCAAAAACTAAATCACTTTTTGCTTCAATCCCACTTATCGGTATTCTATTGGCCACCGTTATATTCACCGGAAAGTCAATATTAGGACTAGATATTCCAATCCGCATTCGAGTACTCCTTGGCGAAGCGTGGTCAGACATTCTATTGTCCCCATTTTACTTCTCAGTCGTTGCGGCTATTTTGATGATTTACCTAGTTGTGAAAAGGCAATCGCACACACTGAATTTTAATGAAACAATTATATGTATTGTCTCACTCGGAATGATTGTGCAGCTTTATCCACAGCCTGACGTCATGCATTTATGGTGGATCGCCCCGGTCTTAATACTCACAATCCCTATCGTCATAAAATTGACTCAAAAGCCTGAAATTTCTATTTTCAAAAAGTTTTCTTTCTCACGAAAAATTTATAATGCAAAATCCATTTCTACGGTTATGGTTGTCATGTCCCTGGGTGGAGCATTCCAAGGAATGGTTTTCGTGAACAAGGACTGGTCTGAATACTCACTCCCGGTCCTACAAGGAACCTATGCGGAGAGTGAAAAAGTAAAGAATCAGAGAATTTTTGATGTAATTCCAAGATATGCAATCCCTCGGTCCAGTTCATTCGATTGCCTGGAGGGTATCTATTCAGTCGCAACGGGAGAGTATCTAGCCGCAGATCAGTGGTTTGTTAATTGGGGGAATAACAAAAAAGAGTTTCAGAATCCAGGCGAAGTAAGATTTATATGTGACAAATCTAAGTCTTATGCATTAATGTTTGCGGAAGAAAAGAATTTTAACCTGGTGTATTTCAATAAAAATTCCGATGGTAATTCGATTGCAATTCTGAAAAAGGTGAACGATAGTGAACGATAAGCACCTATCAATTCAGGTTCGCGGCCATAAACTGTTGATTGATGTCACATACGAGAGAAGTTTGGGAATCTATGGCGAAGAATTCTGGAGCCGGATAGGCAATGACATTTACGAGCCACAAACGTTTGATTTCATAGATGGCGTGAAGGCTGATGGCTATCAAGATTTCATCGATGTCGGAGCCGCGACCGGTTGTATGACCCTATATGCTGCCTCGATTGGGCTGAATGTATTAGCTATCGAGCCTCAATCAAGAGTATTTCAAGCACTAGAAATAAACTTAAGTTTGAATCAGGATGCAAGTAAATTGATACGCTGCGAGTTCGCGTTGGTCGTTGGATCGAAAGACACAGAATCAGTAAGAGGATCTTTTACGCCCGGAGCAGCAGGACCTCTAGACACTGATGGACTTTCGAGCAAGACTATTTCATTCAAAGATATCGTCGATTTTTTCCCAATCAACTCAAAAACGGCGATCAAGATAGATATTGAAGGCGCGGAATTCCCGCTCTTCTCTAATGCCGAGACACTTGAATTACTAAGTAATGTAAAACCGCGTATCTATATTGCTCTGCATCCAGGATTTAGAGTTCCGCTTCTACCTCAGGCAAAATTACCATTAAGAATTGTTTGGAGATGCCACGCGGCCAAAGATATACTTAATTTTTATCGCTCAATTCGAAAATTCGCGACAATCCACAATGCTAAGAGCAACAAGAAAATTGGACTTATGGGTTTATTCAATGGGCTAAAGCGTGATGAGAAGGATTACATAGTTTCATTTTAAAAACTCTCAAGCTGGTAGCGTCTAAACAAAATCCCCAAGTTTCATAGTTGGGCTTTAAATGAAACCCAAGGCAGATTCGATTGCAAGTTTAAGCAGTGAAAAATTCTTCCCAGAATAGATCATTAATATCTGGAGATGGAAATGGACTCATACCACTTAGGTCTAAAGTTTCTAAATCTTCCCAATTTGAAATCACAAGGACCGGTAAGTTGTATCTACTAAAAGGCCAATCCGCCTGCTTTACAATTGGAATTGCGCCGAGGTAGATTGCCTCCCAAGTTCTATGGCAATCCATTCCATTTCCAGCGGGAGACAACACAAATTTACTGCTCGCCAACTCTCGTCTGTATTCCTTTGGATTTGCAGAATAAATTCTCTTCGCTCCTAGGCTTGAAGCCACGGCTGCACATTTTTCCCTTTCGCCTGGGTTGGTGTGATTGGAAAAGGCTTGTAGAAGCAAAGTATTTCTTTCTACTGAAGGAGTTAATCCAGCAGAAATCATTTTTTGAAAGTCACTAGGCACACCATTTGTGAACAAATTCTTATTCTCAATTCCGATAGGGATAGGCCGACAGATCGAATTCAAAGTCATCATGTTGACTGCGAATATTTTTCTGAATCGCAACTGTAGATAATCCAAATTTTCCTCTAGAATGGGATCATCGCCATTATGAATTACCAAGGCGTACCCACCGAAGTTGGTCTTTGAATTGATATAAAGAAATGAAACAAATTGATTCAAATCAGCAATACTTACAAATAAACTTAATACTTTTCTCCGTCTTCCGGGAATCGCGGAGACCTCCTGAATTGATCCATCACGGTAGAAAAACTGGCAAGAATAAAAGAAGCTATCGCCGGATAGGAACGGATAGGAATCCAGTGGCCTCCCTCCATTGATTCGCCTGCGAATTCCTCTATAGATTCGCGTGAATTCATCTACTGCAATCATAAACGCATCCTACCTCTGAGCACTCTAAAGTGAACTTAAGTACTACTCTAGGCTTCGAGAGCTGGGAGGAATTCTATTGATAATTTCAGTTATATACCTCGGAACAAGCTTACCCAAATATGTTATTAAGAATTTAAGTTATCTAATTGATACATTTCCCTCAGAAAGAATCGTATTCATCTCTGATTCGAAAAAATCACTTAAAAAGGTAAATAAGTTGGGAGTTGAAACTTGGCTCGCTCCAGATCCAGATATGCATTGGCAAGAATTACGGGCAAAATTGAGACACCCAATGAATTTTCGCGAGGGTTTCTGGTTTAAAACACTCGCCAGAATATTCGTGCTTGACCTTTTTTTACAAGAAAATCCCAATGAATCTTGTATCCAAGTAGAAGCAGACGTGTTTCTGTTCAAGAACTTTCCATTCGAAGAGTTCAGTGATCCCAATGTAGAAATCAGATTCCCGATGGAATCCAAGCAGATGGGAATCGCAAGCATACTTTTTCTACGTGATTCCAAAGCCTCTAAGACCCTAGTGGAAATGACCATGGAAGCGATTTACCAAAATGGTTATGTAACAGATATGTCCATGCTTGGAATTGTTGCTAAATCAAATCGCATGAAGTTTTCCCCTCTTTCAACAATCCCCGTAAGCATGGTATTTGCACTCAATGATCCTACCGATCCGGAATTATTTTTCGGAGTGCGAAACAATTCCACTGGAATTTTTGATGGAATAACGATTGGCCAATACTTACTAGGGATTGACCCCCGAAATTCAAGGGGGTGGAAGGTTCTCCACAAGAAGCAGCCTTCACACGGAATTAACCCCGAAAAACTCAATTTTATATACGTAAAGGATGATGAATTATTTGTCGACCACGAGGACACCAGAGTTAAAGTTTATAATCTTCATAATCACGCCAAAGACTTGAGAATTTACGATGCAGCATCTAGGGCAAAGCTACTTAAGAATCGAATAAATTCTGCAAAAATTGGAGAAACCAAAAAATTCGTTTTGGCTGTTTTTCTACTATCTTCTTGGCAATCAGTAAATAGGCGAATCAATAACCCGAGATGGCCGATAAAGTAATCAAATTCGCATCAATCGGTAAAAAGTCGGAATAAATCACGATAAATTTGTAGTTCTCCAACTAGATGAACCAGAGCTCGAAGTAGAATTTGATTGTGAAATTCGTTCATCTGTCTACAAGCGTTGAAGGCGGAGCGGGCCTGACCGCTTTTGGTTTAGCCGGCACGCAGGTTCATTGTGGACACGAAGCTCAAGTGATTTCTCGCGGCGAGCACCAATCGCCCATTGATCAAATAAAATCAAAAATTTCTACGTTAGTTAGCCTTACCAATGCCACAAAGAGCTATAGTCAAGTTACGCATTTTTCAGTTAGCACGATAGCTTTAGAAAGCATTAGAAAACTGAATCCAGATGTAGTTTTTGTACACAATTGGTTCAATCTACTTTCTCTTCAAGATTTGGTTGACCTTACAAATCAAGTGCCAACAATATTTGTAGCTCATGATGCTCGACTGGCGACTGGCGGCTGCCATGTAACGCTTGGTTGTCAAGGCCACCAGTTAGATTGCGGTCATTGTCCCGCAGCCAGGATTAAATTCTTCTCATCTAATGCTAAACGTTCCACGGATAACGCAGTACATAAATTCGGGAAATATGCCCTTGTAACCCCCTCAAATTGGTTAATGCGTGAACTTGCTGGTTCAAGAATTAAAGAGAGCGCGGCAATTTCCCATGTTATTAGTAATCCATCGAATGCCAGCATGGAATCAATTCAGAAATTGAGAATAAAACCAAGCGGAAACTTTCAATTCCTATTTATCGCATCAGATTTAGGTGCAAGATATAAAGGATTTGAATTACTTATGAAATCTCTACAGGTTCTAGATGAGAATGCAGCGATTCAAACTAAATTAACATTACAGATTATCGGGGAGGGTGATGTATCAGGCTTACCTAGTTTTTCTCCAAAAATTACATTGAATTTCTTGGGGAGACAAGACGCCGGGCAGGTACACCGATTAATGACAGAATCGGACGGTTTGATTGTTCCGAGTTTGTCTGAAAACTTTCCAGGGGTCATTGGAGAAGCGCAGTTAATGGGTTGTTTTGTGATTGCTTCGAATATCGGAGGTATTCCAGAGATGGTTGAGAACGAAGTTTCAGGTCTCTTATTTGAGCCCAACCCCATTTCTTGCATGAACTCTATTGTCAGAATGATGAACCTCGTGAACAGAAGCTCAATTGAGAACACTGCGAAGAAGAGAGCCCAACTCAGACATGATCCTCAGGTAATCAATAATGAATACGATCAAGTTATCGAAAAGTTAACACAACTATGGTGAAGGCGGTACTCGTAGTTTCCTATGCGAGAGTTAAAAATACGATTCAACTTGTCGAGACCGCAATAGCTGCTGATGTCTCTAAGATATACGTCGCAATAGATGGCCCTCGTGATAATGATGTGAAGCAAATTCAGGATAATTTAATTGAACATATCCGAAAACTCCAAATCAGCTACCCTAATCGCATTACTATTTGGCGCAGAACTCTAAACATGAAATCTGGTGCCTCAGTAATTTCAGGTTTGGACTGGGTTTTTTCTGTGGAGGAAGAAGTTTGTATTCTTGAAGATGATCTGGAAATTGACGCAGACTTCTTCAAATTCATAAACTTTGGCATTAGCCAAATGCAGTATGATTCAGATCTTTTGATGGTTGCAGGCAGCAATCCCTTTACGAATTCAAACGAAGTAGAATTCGGGTTTGTTAACTATCCTGTTTCCTGGGGCTGGGCTACTAATCGAAAAAACTGGGCCAAAATTCGGTCGCTAATATTCCAGAACCCCGTGATTAGACTTAAAAGTGGGAAGTTTTACAAAAATCTTTACTGGAATATTGGGAAAGAGAGATCTTTACTCGGTCGAGTAGACGCATGGGATATTCCACTTGCAAGCGAAATGTACAAGACGAAGTACTACACCCTGTTACCCCCAACAAATCTTGTCTCAAATATAGGATTCGACCTACATGCGTCCCATACAACAAAAGATACCTGGCCATTGGGGCTACCTCGGGGAAAACTGATGGAGAACTTTGATTCCTTATCAGTGAACCCAAATAACAATAATCTAAATGAACTATTTGAGAAAAGAATCTATAAAATCGGTCCCCGTCACATATTTTCGTGGGTTCTCCATGTGCTCTTAGACAGAATTCGTTATGGAAATCAGAGAGCAACACTTAGTGAGAATGTAGCTCAGGAAGATTATCCATCCGTATGAATCCGAAAATTTCCGTGATTTGCCCAATTCACAATATGGAAGGAAAGCTACAAAATCTTTCAATGTGGATAACAAAATGTGATAATCAATTTCAAATCATTTTGGTATGCGATTCAAGTACCGATGAAACTGCCAAAGAATTACTTCAATTACAGAAAACTTTACAAAGTAAAAATTTACAAATAGTTGTCGGGGATTTCGGGTCTCCTGGTGCGGCGAGAAATATTGGCGCTGAATTAGCAGAGAACGAGTGGATTATTTTCTGGGATAGCGATGATCTAGGAGACCCTTCGTGTCTCATAAACCGTTTGGGAAACTATGACTCATCCAAATTGGATGCCGTCGTATTCGGGTATGAGGTGTACTCATCTGGAAATAGAATGGAAGGCTGGAGAGAATGGCCAAGCGAATACGAGAGATGCCTCGATAGGATTTCTCTAAATCCCGGGATTTGGCGCTTCTGCTTCAGTCGAACAAGTCTAGGAAACTTAAAGTTTCCTTCAATCAGAATGGCTGAGGATCAACTGTATATCAATGAATTTATTAATAATTCACCCAACCTGCTCTTTGATAATTCAGTTGTATATAGATACTTCGTGGATGTTGAGAATCAACTAACATCAAATGCTATTGCGCTTAAAGACATTGATTTAGCGTTAAAAATGCTTAGAACCCAAATGAGAGTGAGCCCACAAAATTCTTCATACACAATTAGGATTTATGGCAGGCTGTTGCTCACTCAGTTTAAGCGAGGACATCATCTTAGTAAGCTCATTTCACTTTATAGAATCTGGTCACTGATTATGAATAATCCAAGAGCGACCTGGAGATTAATTAGGGATATGCGTAAGGAAATATGAGAAAAATCTATCTAGTACTAACAGGCGGACTTGGAAACCAGTTGTTTCAAGTGTCAGCAGCACTCGCGGCCTCCAAGGGTGACCAGATCTTTATTGAGTGGACGAACTCAAAACCTAGGCTCAATTCCAACAGCTTGCCCGAAATTTGGGACTTCCAACTGCCAGACAACGTCTCTCTCATGCACAAAAGCAAATTTCAAAGTCTACCCTCGAAGTCTATAGGGTATGTATTGCGAATGGGCGTAAATCCAAGATTTTACGAATTAAAGAATAGCGTCCAAAAATTTATTACCACCTTGGCATCAATTATAAATATTGCAAGATTTGGAAAATTTTTACCGATTCATTTGAATCAAGGTGTAGGTTTTTGGCCGGGGCTCGAAACGTACTTTACCCGTTCCTGTTTGCTGGTTGGATACTTTCAAACATACAAGTGGCAAGAAGTAACAGACGAAGCATTTTCACTTAATCAAATCAAAGTAAAGAATCCTTCACCTGAACTTGAGGAATTAAGGACTAAGGCTCAAAACGAGGATCCACTAATTGTTCATATGCGATTTGGAGATTATAGATTGGAAGACACGTTTGGAATTCTTTCCAGACAGTACTATGTAGATTCAATTTTAGAGATGTATGAGTCTAAGATTTACAAGTCAATTTGGGTTTTCTCGGACGAGATTGGCACTGCAAAGGATTACTTGTCGGGATTAAGAATTGGAAATATTAGATATTTTGCAGATATATCTGAATCTGCGACGCAAACTTTGGAAGCAATGCGCTTGGGTAAAGGCTATGTAATTGGAAATTCGAGCTTCAGTTGGTGGGCCGCAAGACTTTCCTATTCCCCCAGTGCTGTGGTTATTGCCCCGAAGCCTTGGTTTCTAAGACAAGCGGAACCGAAAGACCTAATCCCGCTTGAATGGTTGCGGAGACAAGGCCATTAAGAGTATTTACATCTAAACTGTTCTTAGCGATTCAAGAGAATCGATTAGGGGATGAGTGATGGGCGAGTGAATGTATGCTGCGTTTGAACCGTGAATCGGATCTGTTGCGTTCGGCTCGGTTGCTAACGAAATCCGACCGAATCAGACTTACACTGATTATTCTTTTTCAAATCTCATTTAGTCTTCTTGATCTAGCGGGCATAGCTGCAATTGGGATGATTGGAGCACTAACTATTCGAGGGGTGGGAGCTCAAGCTCCAGGCGATCGAGTCGCAGCAGTATTAAAATTAATTCAAATTGAAAACTTAACACTTCAACAGCAAGTTGCAGTGTTGGCCTTATTTGCCACCGTCCTATTTATTTTTCGAACTGCCCTTTCAATACTATTTACCAGGCGGACTCTGAAATTCCTTAGTAGAAGAGGCGCAAGATTATCTGCAGAACTTTTCTCAAAAACATTGAGCCGACCATTTCTCAAAATTCAAGAGAAATCACAACAAGAAACCTTATATGCACTAACAACAGGAGTGGCTCTAATTTGCATAGGAGTGCTAGGCGTGCTCATTGGTGTTATAGCGGATCTAGCACTCCTAATAGTCTTGTTTGCAGGAATGGTGCTGGTAGACGCAATTACCGCATTTTCGATTCTGGGGATTTTTGGCCTTCTAGGAATCATGATGTATTTCGCTTCACATAGACGAGTACAAAAACTTGGAACCAAAGATTATGAGCTCACAATTCAGAGCAATCAGAAAATTCTCGAGGTCCTTAGCGCGTATCGAGAGATTCTTGTCCGAAATAACCGAGAACACTATGTCAAACAAATAGAGAACTTAAGAGTGCGGTTAGCTGATGCAGTCGCTGAACTCTCATTCATACCATATATAAGTAAATACATACTTGAGTCAGCCGTAATTTTAGGCGGCGTCTTTATCGCAGGATTACAATTCATGATAAACGACGCATCTAGAGCTGTGGCAACTTTGGCGATTTTTATGGCGGCGGGAACAAGGATTGCTCCTGCGGTATTGAGGATTCAGCAGGGCGCAATTCAAGCCAAAGGTAATTTGGCGGTAGCTAGGCCGTCACTAAACCTGATTGACGAGTTGCGAGACATAAAGACCCTACATGGCGAAGAAGGAAAGTTTAATTCTAAGCACAATGGATTCGAAGCATCGGTGCAAATTAATGAATGCAATTTTGGTTATCCAGGTGCAGGATCCCGAGCGGTGATAAATGTTTCTTTAGAAATAGAATCTGGTGAAGTCGTAGTTTTTGTAGGAACATCCGGAGCCGGAAAATCGACACTTATTGATTTAATGTTGGGCGTAATTGAACCCGATAGCGGTTCAATCCAAATTTCAAATGAACCCCCAAGGAACGCTTTTGCAAAATGGCCAGGAGCGGTCGCATATGTTCCCCAGGATGTAGTTATTTTTAATGGAACAATCAGAGAAAACCTGGCCCTGGGTTTTGATGCGACAACAATCCCAAATGATGCGTTTGAGACAGCGCTTTTAAAGGCTCAACTCCTCGACTTCGTATCGAGTCTTCCAAACGGTCTAGATTCACAAGTAGGCGATCGAGGGGCTCGAATGAGTGGAGGTCAAAGACAGAGACTTGGTATTGCGCGTGCCTTGATAACCAACCCAAAGTTGCTAGTCTTGGATGAAGCAACAAGTGCGCTTGACGGTGAAACTGAGTCAAATATTGCAGAAGCAATACAATCGCTGAAAGGAGATGTAACAGTTTTGATGATTGCTCATCGCCTCAGTTCAGTTCGAAATGCAGACAAAGTGGTTTACCTAGAGAATGGGAAAATTGAAAGTATCGGAACTTTTGATCAAGTTAGGTCTTCGGTTCCAGATTTTGATCGTCAAGCAAGTCTAATGGGTTTGTAGTTCTCTAAATAATCGCATGTTTCTTCTTGCGATGGCAGTGAACAGATAGCCAGCAGCCATTAAATACGAATAATTTTTCCCACCTAAATACTTTGAGGTTAAGCGAAAGGATGCAAAGTAGCTTTTGTAAAAGGCAAAGAAAGATAACAAGGGCATATGGTTCCAAATGTCATCCAACGTATTCTTTTTGAGCCAATCTTGATTGTGTTGGCACTCATTTTTTTCAGTAAATTGTAAGAATTTATCTGCCGCTTCGGGTAAATAAGATACCTGCTTAAGGTAAGCGTTCCATCGAGAGTAAGCATTCTCGACTGGTAAGTTATATTCATAAACTGATAAAAATTTTGGGCTGACTAAAACCTCTAAATCTTGCGCACACAAATGTGTCATCCAAAACAAATCATCGAGAACAAATTTTTTATCCCCGAAATCCCCAAAAGCATTCCCTATCAGATTGTGTTGCTGCATTAAGAAATTACGTTTGTAGATGTATCTCCACCAGCCCATAGCCTCTTTAAATTCTTGCCGATAGTCTTTGAGCCGTATGGTCTCAAAATTGTTAATTGCTAAGGGCATTAAACCAATTTTACTATTCTGAATCACTTTATAATTCCCCACTGCAAGATCGGCCGAACTACTCTTGAAAGAGTTAAGCAATTCTTGAACTCCACAAACAATTGGCAAATCATCGATATCAAGAAAGAATATGAAATCAGTTTCGGCAATTTCAATTGAAAGCAGTCTTGCCGGCCCCGCGCCTTGATTAGCTGTTCTGAGGACTTGAATTTTTGAATTTAGTTCCATTTTCAACTTCAGTAACAATTCGGAAGATCCGTCTGTAGAGCCATCATCGATAATGATTACGGACGCCCCTAGGCTCTCCATCTCAACTAGAGCCAGAAAGCATTTTTCTACGTATTCAATTTTGTTGTAACAGGTAACGAGGACTGATAAACCGTCCAAGCCTGAAGTGACCGCCACACCACAAGCCTAGAGTGAGGAATTGAGACCAGAGCTTGTAGTGAAATGTCCGTTTTGTCCCCTTCCCGCGACAATCTAGACTGGGATTCGTAGTAGGGGATAGAGGCAGCGACGGCTGGCTCTGCAGGACAAAACCGGTTAATGAAGGATCAATAAAGTGGCACTTAGCGTATGGACAGTTGCTGAACTGGGG
>JACCDK010100537.1_pt1 | contig 17161 bp, 13 predicted proteins | sample 7445871 | NCBI WGS metagenome assembly JACCDK01 (sample SAMN15323436, study PRJNA562643) | freshwater metagenome | isolation source: river surface water | place: USA:Blue River Watershed | collected 2017-08-15
AAAAATAAGTGGTGCGCGGGGCGGGACTCGAAACCGCACAGTATTGCTACCGTCAGGACCTAAACCTGGTGCGTCTACCAATTTCGCCACCCGCGCGGGTCCCATCCATATGGGTTGAATCGGTCAACCTTCTATTTTAACCATGGAAGTGGGAACTTCTGAGAAGAGGTCCCCATATCCTTGATGGGTCATCCGACCTTTGCGACCCCTGCGGTTAAGGCTTTAGGTCGGTTTGACCGGTGGTGATACCTTAAACCAAGCCGCATACATCGCCGGCAAAGCCAGCAATGTGAGCGCTGTTGCCACAATCAATCCGCCCATGATGGCAACTGCCATTGGCCCCCAAAACACGCTTCTAGACAGGGGAATCATGGCCAAAACAGCAGCAGCAGCAGTGAGCACAATGGGTCGGAGACGCCTAACCGCAGACTCCACAATGGCCTCCCAAGCGGGCACCCCAGCTGCCCGATCTTGTTCAATTTGATCAATCAAAATGACCGAATTGCGTTGAATCATGCCCATCAAGGCGATCACCCCCAACAAAGCAACAAATCCAAAAGGTCGATCAAGTACCAACAAGGCGCCAGCCACCCCAGCCATGCCCAAGGGTCCAGTGAGAAAAACCAACAAAGCACGGCTAAAACTTTGCAACTGCAACATGAGCAATGTGAAGGTGACAAACAACATCAGTGGCATGCCTGCTGCAATTGAAGCGGAACCTTTGGAACTTTCTTCAACCGCACCGGCCACCTCGATTCTGTAGTCACCGTAGCCAGCCGCTTTCCACGAGGCCTCAATTTTTTTCAATTCAGGCAGCAATTGCTGGGTCACAGTGGCACCTTGAATTCCTTCGATCAAATCGGCATTGACAGTAATGGCGTAATCGCGCCCTTCGCGCCACATCACACCAGGCTCCCAATTGAACACAGGCTTGGCAATTTGCATTAAGGGAATTGACTTGCCTGACGCAGTGGGCCCATATGCACCAGCCAAGTCGGTAATGGCATCGCGTTCTGACTGCGGTTGACGCAACACAATGTCGATCAATTTATCGCCATCACGGTACTGCCCCACTGTAGAACCAGAAGCCATGGTGCGTGATGCTTGCGCAACCGATTGACTGGTCACACCCAATGCGCGGGCCTTGGCTTGATCTACTTCTAAGCGAATGACTTTGATCGATTCATTCCAGTTGTCGTTGACACCTCGTGTGTTGCTGTTGGCACGCATGGCTGCTTTGACTTCGTCCGCTTTCAAACGTAGCTTCAAGGGGTCATCGCCCACAACTCGAAATTGCACGGGATAAGGCACAGGTGGGCCGTTGGGCAACAACTTGACGCGCCCCCTCACCTCTGGAAACTCAGACGCCAACAATTCAGGCAATTTGATGCGCAGTGATTCACGGACCTTCAAATCCTTTGGCACCACAATCAATTGCGACACGTTGGTTTGAGGAAATACTTGATCGAGCGGCAGATAAAAACGTGGCACGCCCGAGCCCACCCAAGTGCTGACAGAATTGACGCCCTCTTCGGCCATCAAGCGTTTTTCAATCCGCTTGGAAACCTCGTCACTGGCTGCAAAGCTAGAGCCCTCGGGTAACCAAAGATCCACCATGATTTCGGGTCGACTTGAATCTGGGAAAAACTGTTGTTGTACCTTTCCCATACCCACAATGCCCAAGGCAAACAGGGCCAAGGTAATTGCAATGGTTTTCCACTTATTAAAGACACACCAAGTGACAGCCCTTCGAAAACTGTTGTAAAAAGGTGTATCAAACATTTCATGAAGGACTGCACCTTCTGATGCTTCAACATGCGGCGGTGTTTTCAATAGCAAGGTGCCGAGGTAAGGTACAAAATAAACAGAAGCCACCCAGCTGATCAGCAGCGCAATGACAGTTACCGCAAAGATGGCAAACGTGTATTCACCGGTCATGGACTTGGCCAAACCAATGGGCAAGAAACCTGCTGCGGTAATTAAAGTACCCGTCAACATGGGCATGGCTGTGAGTTCGTAGGCGAAGGTGGCGGCTCTCACTTTGTCGTAGCCCTCCTCCATTTTTCGCACCATCATTTCAACGGCAATGATGGCGTCGTCCACCAGCAAGCCAAGCGCAATGATGAGCGACCCTAGCGAAATTTTGTGCAGGCCTATGTGAAAGTAATCCATGGCCAAGAAGGTTACGGCCAAGACCAACGGGATGGTGATGCCCACCACCAAACCTGGCCGAATGTCCAGGGTCCAGCGACGCCACAAGGGGTGAATGCCAGGTCGTTTGTGCAAGCCCAGCGACAGAAAACTGACGGCCAACACAATGGCAACAGCTTCAACCAAGGTTTGCAAAAATTCGTTGACAGATTTTGAAACGGCTTGGGGCTGGTCTTGTACTTGAATCAAGCGGACACCAGCCGGCAAGTTTTCCTCAATGTCTTGCGTACTCAACTTGAGGGCCTTGCCCAGTTGAATGATGTCCCCCCCCTTGGCCATAGACACACCCAAACCAATGACTTGTTGGCCGTTGTGGCGCACTTTAACGGAAGGCGGGTCGATGTAATCTTGCTTGATACTGCCCAAATCACCTAGCTTCAGCTGCTGACCTGACGCCCCGCGAATCGGCATCTGCCTGAGGGCCTCCAGGCTGTTGAACTGGCCATTGACACGAAGCTGAATGGCATCTTTTGGCAAGTTCAGCGTGCCCGCAGATTCCACTGCGTTTTGTTGACCCAACTGAGCAACCACGGCACCCATGTCCAAGCCCATCGCTGCCAATTTCTTTTGTGAAATTTCAACAAAGACTTTTTCGTCTTGGACACCAAATAATTCCACCTTGGCAACATCGCGAACTCGCAGAATTTTTTGCCGTACTTCGTCTGCAAATTTTTTCACTTCTGCAGGCGAGAAGCCATCGGCTTGTAAGGCATAGATCACGCCGTACACATCGCCAAAGTCGTCTACAAAGAACGGACCCACAACACCCGCAGGCAATGTGCCGCGCATGTCACCTATCTTCTTGCGCACGGTGTACCAAACATTGGCAACCTCTGCAGGTTTGGAGTAGTCTTTGATCTGAAAAATGATTTGCGCTTCACCAGGTTTGGAATAGCTGCGAATCTTGTCTGCGTAAGGCACTTCTTGAAGCGTTCGCTCTAACTTATCGGTGACCTGCTCGGCCACTTGCTGGGCTGTCGCGCCTGGCCAATAGGCGCGAACCACCATGACGCGAAACGTGAAAGGTGGGTCTTCATCTTGGCCTAAGTTGAAAAATGCAAACACGCCCAAGACCATCAAGACCAGCATCAAGTACCGGGTTAGCGCGGGGTGTTCGAGCGCCCATTTGGACAGGTTAAAGCCTGCTTTTGGTTCGGTGCGCATGGTTTATTTTCCGACCGCAGGTGCAATGGCGTCAGGCTTGTAGACGGTCACTTTTTGACCTGGCGACAAAACATGCACACCCGCACTGACAATTTGCTGGCCGGGCTTTAAACCCGAGGCAATGACCACTTCGTTACCGTCTGCTGTGGCCACCTGAACCACTTGCGAGATGACCGTGCTAGAAGCAACATCAAACACCCACACGGCAGTCTGCTGACCTTCTTGCCTCAAGGCACTGGTGGGCACCTTGATCACGTTAGCTTGACTGCCTGCTAACTGGGGCGCATGAACATTCAGTGTGACGCCTAGGGGAAGGGCCTCGGCTTTTTCCAAACCGAGTTTGACGGTGAAGGTTCGAGTGACGGGATCGGCACTGGCGCCCACTTCGCGGACTTGACCTTGCAAAGTTTGTTGGCCATTGCCCAAAGTGGCGGTCATTTTTTGACCCAATTTAAGACGTCCCACCACGTGCTCAGGCACTGCAAAGACGGCATCACGAGGGCCATCTTGGGCAAATCGTACGACTGGCTGCCCAGCGGACACGACTTGACCAGGCTCTGCCTCCACGCTGGTAATCACACCCGAAGTGGTTGCCATCAATTTGGCATACGAAGCTTGATTGCTTTGAGATTGGGCCTGGGCAAGTGCCTGATCGAGGGTGGCTTGAGCTGCTTTAAGCGTGGCCGAGCGGCGCTCTAGCTCTGCAGCACTGATGAAGTTTTGCGCCAGCAAGGCTTCGTAGCGCTTGAAATCTGCCGCCGCCAAGTCTCTCTGGGAACGCGCGCCAATGACTTGTGCCTGCGCAGCTTGTGCGGCCAGAGCATAGTCTTGAACGTCGATTTCGGCCAATACTTGACCCGCATTGACGCGCTGACCAGCCTCTGCTTGTCTCTGAATCATTTTGCCGCCTACACGAAAACCCAAACGACTTTCTATGCGTGCCTTGACCTCTGCAGCGTATTCACCTTGCACATTCAAATCTGAGGCACCCACGGTGATCAACTTGACTGAGCGTACAGGCTCAGGCGTTTCTTTTTTGGGACTGCAGGCACTCAGCAACAACGCTGCGGCCACAGCGCTGGCGGCGATTAAGAAGTAGCCCTTGGGATGGGTCTCTTGTTGGACGGCTGGCCTAGATTGGCGCAGATCGTGATGTGACATGGGTGAATCCAAATTAATGACTGACTGGTTAGTAATCTAGGGTAATCCATGATGAATGTCAAGCGAAAATGCGGGGATCCATGCCGACACAATCAACGAATTCAAAGGTGCACGAACCTTTGCCAGTCACCCACCCAGAAAATTTTCCGGTGGCCTCTTGGCTCTGCCCTCCTGCATTGCGGCCGGCCATCTCAGCCATCTATGCATTCGCCAGGGCTGCGGACGATATCGCAGACGAAGGGCAATGGCCTGCTGCGGACCGTTTGTCGCAACTTCAGGCCTTTAGAGTAGCGCTAAGCAACCCCGATGAGGCAACAAAATTCAAGCCTCAAATATTTGTGCCTCTGCATCGCATCATTGCGGAAAAATCGTTGCCAGTTTCTTTATTGGATGATTTGCTAAAAGCCTTTGAACAAGATGTGATGGCCAGTGCAAACGGCAGCACCTACCCGACCACCGCCGCTTTGCTTGATTATTGCCAACTGTCAGCCAATCCTGTGGGCCGATTGCTTTTGCATTTGTACGGCGTGCACCGTGAGGCAGCTTTCAAGCAAAGCGATGCCATTTGCAGTGCGCTGCAATTGATCAATTTTTGGCAAGATCTCAGCGAAGACATTCCTCGAGGAAGGTTTTATTTGCCGCAAGATTACTTGCAGCAACTGCCAACCGCTACTTTGATCGAAACGCTTTGCCAACACGCCCGTGCCCTGATGTTGTCTGGTGCACCCTTGGTCCATCAAGTACCCGGCCGCGCGGGCTGGGAGCTTCGCTTGGTGGTTCAAGGCGGACTGCGCATTTTGGAAAAAGTTCGCAAATTAGGCCCGCTGGCTTTGCATGTTCGACCTCAATTACGTGCATGGGATGTGCCCATCATGTTGTGGCGCTGCCTGTGGATGAGGCCCAGACAGTGGGAGAATGACGCCTTATGACACCCCAAGAGTACGTTCAACAAAAGGCGGCCAGTTCTGGCAGTAGCTTTTATTACGCCTTTTTGTTTTTGCCCACCGAGCGCCGTGCAGCCATCACCGCCTTCTATGCGTTTTGCCGAGAAGTGGACGATGTGGTTGACGAAATATCCGACTCCAGTGTGGCGCAAAGCACCTTGGCTTGGTGGCAAAAGGAAGTACAAGAAGCGTTTGCAGGCAAGCCGACTCACCCGGTCATGCATGCTTTGATGCCTCATGTGAAGGTCTATGGCATTGAAGCGCATCACTTGTTGTCTGTCATCGAAGGTTGTCAGATGGACCTGACGCAAACACGTTACTTGGACTTTGCGGGTTTGCAACGCTATTGCCACCTGGTGGCGGGTGTGGTGGGTGAAGTGGCCGCCAAAATATTTGGACAGACAGACCCCGCCACCACCCTTTACGCCCACAAGTTAGGATTGGCATTTCAATTGACCAATATTTTGCGCGATGTGGGTGAGGATGCCATGCGGGGTCGCATTTACATGCCCGTCGATGAACTCAAACAATTTGATGTCAAAGCCCAAGACCTGTTGCAAAGGCAATATTCAGATCGCTTTACGGCCCTCATGAAGTTTCAAGCTGCACGCGCACATGGACTGTATGACGAGGCCATGACCCTGCTACCTGATGCAGACAAACGTGCCCAAAAACCTGGGCTCATGATGGCCAGCATTTACAGAACATTGCTGCGCGAAATTGAAGCAGACAATTTTCAAGTACTGCACCAACGCGTCTCCCTCACACCATTGCGCAAGCTTTGGCTTGCATGGAAAGTCCAAGCGCTGGGGCGGCTTTGAAGCAAGTACTCAAGATTGCAGTGATTGGCGGCGGTTGGGCTGGTTTGGCTGCAGCCATCACCGCAGTTGAGAGTGGACATCAGGTCACTTTATTCGAAGCCAGTCGCCATTGGGGCGGCAGAGCACGATCAATTTCATTGCCAGCGTTAGCGCAACCTGCGCTGGACAATGGCCAACACATTCTGATTGGCGCTTACCAACAAAGCTTGTCTTTGATGCGCAAAGTAGGCATTGATCTGGACAAGGCTCTATGGCGCTTGCCCCTCAATTTAAAAGATGCAAAAGGTGAAGGGCTGACTTTGCCGCCTCTGCCCTTTCCTTTCAATTTGTTAGGGGGTATTGCATTTGCCAAGGGCTGGCGAATGCATGACAAGTGGTCACTGTTGGCAACGGCATTCAAATGGCAACGCATGCACTTTCAATGTGATGCTGCGCTCACAGTTCAAGACCTGTGCCAAGAAATTTCCCCGCGCGTCTGGCGCGACTTGATTGAACCCTTGTGCGTTTCTGCTTTGAACACACCTGCGAATCAAGCCAGTGGTTCTGTGTTTTTGCGTGTGTTGCAAGACGCTGTTTTTGGTCCAGAAGGCAGCGCCGATCTTTTGCTGCCAAGGCAAGACTTGGGAGAAATATTTCCACACGCGGCCGTTCGTTGGCTTGAAGCGCATGGCGCTATTTGCAAATTGGGCGTTCGCATTGAACAGCTAACTTGGAACACCACAAATTCAAGGATTTGGGAAGTTGGTGAAAATGCTTTTGACCGTGTTGTGTTGGCAACGCCAGCGTGGGATGCCGCAACTTTGGTTGCGCCTTTTAACCCGTCTTGGGCTAAAACTGCAACCGCCTTGGTTCACGAGCACATTGCGACGGTCTATGTCCAAGCACATGCGGCATTCCAATTGCCGCAGCCTATGTTGGCGCTGCAATCGAGCAACAAAGCACCCGCTCAATTTGTGTTCGACCGCGGTCAAATGATGACAACGCTCAAAACACCAGGCCTGTTGGCTTTTGTGGTCAGTGCCGCCGAAGACAGCAAGCAAGACCTTGAGCTCAAAGTGATTCAACAGGCGCGTGATTTGATCTATCAATTGAGCCCAAAAGAAGTCGCCTTGGGTGAGCTGACCCTTATTCAAACAGTGATTGAAAAAAGGGCAACTTTTGCCTGCACACCCAATTTAAACAGACCCAGTGCAAATCCCTTTAGAGGGCTTTCAGTCTGTGGCGATTATGTGGCGGGGCCCTACCCTGCCACTTTGGAGGGTGCTGTGCTGTCTGGGTGTGAAGCCGGTCAATTGGCCAGCGCCCCCCATGATTAAGCCAACTTGCGAGATGCCGCAAAAGCAGGTCGGCTGACACAAGCATCCAACCACTTCAAAACTGTTGGAAATTCAGCCATCAACAGCGACGAAGTTTTGGCCCAAACCATGACACTGGCCACACAGACATCGGCCACCGTAAAACGCTGTCCTGCCAAATAATCAGCACCTTTTGCAGATTGTGCAGCCAAGTGCATTTCAAGCACACGACAAGGGACGCGCAGTCTTTGTTCAGCGGCATCGGCCAATTCAGGTTTACGTTGATCAGCGGGCATCACCATTCGGTGCATCAACACGGTCAAGGCGTCTTTCTCTACTTCTGTGACGGTCCAAAAACTCCAACGCAGTGCGTCGGCTTCTTCTTGCGCATTGGCAGGCGCAATCGATTTGCCATCTGGCAGGCCATGGACCTTGGCCACATACAACGCACAGGCCATGCTTTCCCAAACAGTGACTGTGCCTTCTGGTCGATGGTCTTCAATTACTGGAATATGACCATTGGGGTTGAGGGCCAAAAACTCAGGGGTTCGCGTTGCCCCACCTTGATACGGCACGGGCATGTGTTCAAATTTCAATCCGAGTTCAGCCGCAGCCCAAAGGGGACGGACTGCCCGTGATGCGCCAATGCCATAAATTTTCAAAGTCATTTGATTGCTCAGTTTCTTTCAATGGGGCCAAGATTCACACAGTTGTTTGAGGTTGATGACCGTGAAGGGTGCAGGATGAACATCGTGAGTCCACAGTTTCTGCTCACGGTTGACCCAAACCGCTTGCAAACCGGCACGCTGGGCAGCCAGAACGTCTAAGTGGGGATCATCGCCAATGTGCAGCACTTCTTCGGGCAGCACACCCAAAGCCTGAGCGCCAGCATAAAACATTTCGGGATCGGGTTTGCCTACGCCCAAATTGATAGGATTGAAAGCGGCTTTGAAAAAAGGCTCAAGACCCACTTTGCGAATGTCTGCATTGCCATTGGACAAGGCTACCAAGGGGTACCTGACATTTAAAAACTGAAGTGCGGGCAAGGCATCCTCAAAAAACGTAACCTTTTGACGTGCTTCAAAAAACACTTCAAATGCGGGTTCAGCCAAGTCTGGATCTTCTCCAGCCCGTTGCAAAAGCACCCGAATGGCTTCTCGCCGCAAGGCCGACAGGTCGTTTCCTAAATCTGGCCGCAATGAAGGCATTTCTTCCCGAATTTGCCGTTGATACCCAGGAATGGCGCACAAAGGCACCGTCAGCGGGGCTTTTTCAGCCAGCCATTGGGCCAAGGTCTCCTCTGCCCGACCAATCGTGGGCCAAACAGGCCACAAAGTGTCATCTAAATCGAGGGAGATGGCTTTAATTTTTGAAAAGTCGATCATGGTGGGAGAGAATAACGCATGGCTTTCCAAAAAGAACCCCCTTTTCAACACGGACAAACTGCAAAAACTGCAGTGTTGTACTGCAACCTTGGCACACCCGCTGAACCTTCAGCACCCGCATTGCGTCAATATTTGGCCCAATTTTTAGGCGATGCACGTGTGGTCGAAATTCCCAAGGCCATTTGGTGGCTCATTTTGCACGGCATTATTTTGCGTGTGCGTCCTGCCAAATCAGCAGCCAAATATGCCAGCATTTGGACCCCCGAAGGCTCGCCTTTGCGCGTCTGGACCGACAAACAAGCGCAAGGTTTGGCTAAGAAACTTCAGCAACTTGGCCACGACGTGTTGGTGAAATACGCCATGACCTATGGCCAGCCAAGCATCGCCGCGCAAATTGACGCTTTGCGACTTGAGGGCGTGACTCGCATCTTGATCTTGCCAGCTTACCCACAATACAGCGGCACCACCACGGCACCTGTATTTGATTCGGTGTACCGCTGGGGCCTTACAACCCGCAACTTGCCAGAGTTCCGATTTGTCAACCGATACCACGACGATCCGGGCTACATTCAGGCCTTGGCCACACGCATTCAAAACCATTGGGCAGCCCACGGCAAGGCCGAACAACTCGTGATGAGTTTCCATGGCGTGCCAGAGCGCACCTTGCAGTTGGGTGACCCCTATCACTGCGAGTGCTACAAAACCGGACGCTTGTTGGCTGAAAAATTGGGTCTCGACAAAACGCAATACAAAGTCACGTTCCAATCGCGTTTCGGAAAAGCGAAATGGTTGGAGCCCTATACAGAACCTACGCTCATTGCCATGGCACAAGCTGGCATACAAAGCGTTGATGTGGTGTGCCCTGGGTTTACGGGTGATTGTTTAGAAACCCTAGAAGAAATCAGCATGGAGGCGCGTGAAGCGTTCTTGCACGCAGGTGGTCAGTCCTTCAACTACATCCCTTGTTTGAACGACGAGTCCACATGGATTGATGCTTTGGCTCATATTTGCGAACAACACATTCAAGGGTGGCCTACATCTGCCCAGGCCGTCAGATCACAAGCAGACGCATTAGCGCAATCGCGCCAGTTGGCACTTGAATTGGGCGCCAAAGATTAGGGCTTTTCCCTGAAATGCATGGTTGGCTTTGGCTGGCATGACTTGCTTGGCTCAGGTCTGTAGCAAGCCCATGGCAACCAAGTCGCGCCGTACTTGCGCAGGCTCATCAAAGCGCAACCCCGTCCAGCCATGGGCATGGGCTGCATCGATGTTGTGTTGCACATCGTCAATGAAAACTGTGTCTTTGCCCGATACGCCAAAGCGTTGATTGGCGCTTTGAAAGATGGGCAGCTGCGGTTTAATTTGCTGGATGCGCGCCGAAAAAATACCATCCGAAAAATGCTTGAAAAAATCGTTTGTGCGTTCTAAATGATCCGCATAGCCTGCTGGCATGTTGGACAAAAAATAAAGCGCATGCCCTGCTGCTTTCAAATCTGAAATGATCTCGACAGTGCCCTTTTGGGGCACCATGTGGGGCGGAATACTGGCAATCAGCAAGTGCATGTCGGCCTCAGGAATGCCGACGCGTTTTGAGATTTTGGCGGCCAACGCGTCAGGCTCAATCAGACCCAAATCGAACTGTGCCCAATCGCTCAGAGGATTGAAACTTTCAAAAATTTGATCTGCCCATTGTTGGGCAGCCACTGCATCGGGAGCACGTTCCGGAAAAATGGCTTGTAACAATTCCAAAGGTTTCCATTTGAAAACGACACCTCCTAAATCAAATACGATTGCCATGACATACTTTCAATCATTAAAGCTGTGAAACAACTGACACGCCGCGGCCGGTCAGGGACAAACCCAGTGTCATGCCCAAAGACCAATCGTGTGACAAGTCGGCGGTGACCACAAACAAGGACCCCAGTTCGGTGTCAAATGTCAGCTCTAGCGTACTGCCCAAATAAGCTTTCTTTTGCAAGACACCCGTGAATGATGCGCCCTGCGCTGACACCACGGTCCAAGCTTCAGGACGAATTGCAGCAGTGACGGCCCCCTCTTTCACTTGCTGACGGGCTTGGAATTGCAAGGGCCCCACACTGACCTGACCTTGCGCGTTGACCTTGCCTTGGAACAACATGGCTTCACCCATGAAACCTGCCACAAATTCTGAAACAGGGCGTTCGTACAAATCTTCAGGGCTACCAGCCTGTGCAATGGTGCCAGCGTCCATCACGATGATCTGATCGCTGACGGCCAAGGCTTCACTTTGATCGTGCGTCACATATGCCACTGTTAAACCCAAGCGTTGCTGTAAGCTGCGAATTTCATCGCGCATCGAACGTCGCAAGCGCGCATCCAAATTGGACAAGGGTTCATCAAACAACAACACCGAAGGCTCTAGGACCAAGGCTCGCGCCACTGCCACACGCTGTTGCTGCCCCCCTGACAACTCACTGGGAAGTCGATTGTCAAAACCTTTGAGGCCCACATTTTCTAAGGCGACATGTGCGCGCTCGGTTGCTTCTGACAGAGGCACGCCACTCACCTTGAGGCCATAGCGCACGTTGTCAATCACGGTCATGTGGGGAAACAAAGCATAGCTTTGAAACACCATGCTCACGTTGCGTTCGGCAGGCCCCAAATTCGTCACGTCTTGGCCATCTATCAAAATTTGGCCGCCACTGACAGTTTCCAATCCTGCGATCATTCGCAAAGTGGTGGTCTTGCCGCAGCCAGAAGGACCTAGCAAGGTCGTCAGCGACCCTTTAGGCACCACAAAATCAATGCCTTTGACCACCATGGGTGCATTGCCTTCGCCATAACGTTTGGACACTTGGCGAAATTCAATGCCAGCAAAGGCTGTTTTTGAAACAGTGGTCATGTTGATGCTCTCATTTCTCTGCGTCCCAGCTCGCGGTTGCCGATCCAACGCTGAATGACCACGGTGATGAAGCCCATGAGCGCCATCAGCACCGTGCAATAAGCCAGCGCTACACCATAGTCACCATTGCCCACTCGGCCAATGATGTAAGTGGTGGCCAATTCGTACTTGGCCGTGACCAAGAAAATGACCGCGGACACTGTGGTCATGGATCGAACAAAACTGTAAATGAGTGCCGCCACCAAGGCGGGCTTCAGCAAGGGCAAGATCACTTCACGAAGTGTGGTGAGTGTGCTGGCGCGCAACATCACAGAGGCCTCGTCAAGGGAACGATCGAGTTGTTTGAACGCTGCAGTTCCCGCACGCACACCCACGGGCAAATTGCGAAAAATAAAGCAAAGCACAATGACCAAGCCCGTACCTGTGAGTTCTACTGGCGGCACATTGAAAGCCAAAATGTAGCTAACGCCTAAAACTGTACCCGGAATGGCGAAGGTCAGAAGCGCCGCAAATTCAAAGGCATTTTTGCCTTTGAACTCGGTGCGCGCAAGCAACCATGCCATGAGCAAGCCCAAGCCTGCACATACGGGCGCAGCCATGGCCGACAGGGTCAAGGTATTGAACAAAGAGTTCCAGGCGGTACCTGCCCACACCCAACCGAAATCGCCCCACTGAACATCGAAAGCTGTTTTGAAATGGTTCAAAGTGAATGTGTAATCACGGCCCCAAGTTTGAACAAAACCACCGGCAAACGCAAAGACATAAACCACCAAGGTAAAGGCCAACCAAGGGCCCGCAATGCCGCGGCACACATTGAGAACAGCCGGTGGCAAATTGAGCGGAATACCTGCATCGCCCTTGCCAGACACCGTGGTGAACTGCGCTCCACTGAGCACTTGGCGTTGAATGACAAAGACAGCCAAGGCAAACACTGTGAGCACCAAAGACAAGGCAGCGGCCATTCCCGGATCAATTGCAGCACCCACAATGGCAAAGAAAATTTCTGTAGACAGCACCGAGAATTGACCACCCAAAATGATGGGATTGCCAAAGTCGGCCATGCTCTCAATGAAGCCGACCAAAAAGGCATTGGCCAGTCCTGGTTTTAAAAGAGGCAAGGTGATGAACCAAAACGTTTGCATGCGCGAAGCGCGCAATGTTTGAGAAGCTTCTTCTAAGGATGGGCTGACACCCTGTACCACGCCGCGCATGATCATGAAAGCAATGGGCGTGAAAGCAAACATTTGGGCCAGCCAAATGCCGAAGACACCGTAAAACCAGCGAGTAGGCGGAATGCCAAAGGCCCATTCCAAAGCCTGATTGACCAAACCAGAGCGACCAAATAACAAGATCAAACCCAAGCCCACCACAAAGGGCGGTGTGATGATGGGCATGAGGGCCAAAGCATTGAGAGGTTTGCCTAAACGCGTGCCACTGCGCTCAGCCCACAAGGCTATGAGCGTGCCCAGCAATGTCGTACCCGTCGCTGTGGCCAAAGCCAAGCCTAAAGTATTCCAAGCCACACCGCAGCGACTGGTCGAGTTCAAGCAAGCCAAACTCCAAATGCGCGGTGTGCCAATGCGATCCCAAACCGCCACAAGGCTCAATTCATTGGCTTCTGAATAAAAAGCTGATACCAAGGAGCGGCATACGGGGTAGACCACAAATAATGCAAGAAGCACCACACACAAAGTAACAGCACTGGCAATGAACACATCGCCCCTGCAATAACCCAAACGGGCCAAGCCTGCTCCCAACAAAATGGTGAGGGGCAGCAAGACGCCGGCTGCGCCCCACCCCATGCCGTATTGACCTTGCACCAAAGGCCCCAGAGATTGCTCAATGAATTCAAAAGACCAACCTACAGCGCCAATTGCAAAGCCACTGATCGCTAGACCAAGCAAACCTAGGAGGGCACCGCTCACCAACAGCAAGCCTTGGCGCTTTGGATGTTGAGCGACTGGAACAATAAGACCTACAAGACAGATGAACAAGCCTGCAAAACCAAACCACAACCAGGGACGACCGTGTTGAAGCGTTTGCATGAGGGCACTGGCTGTTTCAGGGCCACCCCACACATGGGGCATGGCCGCAATTAAAGAGCCTTGCTGAAGAAAATACCAAGGGAGAAAGCCAAAACTGAGCAGGCCCAACAGGGCCCACAGCGTTAAGGCTCGCTGCGTTTGCAACGCTGCGTTCATTATTGCGGCTGGCTGTTAACTTCTTTTTCCCAGCGCTGAATCAAACGCCTACGCTCAGCAGTTTGCCCGTACTTGGCATAGTCATAATTGATGAGCTTGATTTTTTTGAAATCGGGCACGCGAGGATCAACTTTGGTTTCTTTGTGAGAAGGCAATTGGAACTGCAAAGTGGCCGCACCCAAAGCTTGTGCAGACGGCGTCAGTGCCCATTCATAAAACTGCTTGGCTGCGGCCAAGTTGCGTGAACCTTTGACAATGGACATGGAACCAATTTCGGCGCCAGTGCCATCGGCAGGTGTGATGGTTTCAATGGGGAAACCTTGGGCTTTTTCACCAGGGCCGTCGTGCACAAAACTGATAGACACCGTCGTTTCACCACGCGCTACCGCTTTGATGGGCCCAGTCCCTGAACGAGTGTAGGTGCTGATGTTTTTGTGCAGCTTCTTGAGGTACTCATAGGCTTGATCTTCGCCCATCAATTGCACCAAGGTGGCAATCATGGTGTAGGCCGTGCCACTGGACGCAGGATTGGCCGATTGAATCTCGCCTTTGTATTCGGGCTTGAGCAGATCATTCCAAGTTTTGGGAATGGCCAATTTCTTCTTAGCGAGCAACTCTGTGTTGTAACCAAAGCCTAAGGGGCCTGAATAAATACCGACCGTTTTGTAGCCAGATTGTTTGGCTTGTTGTTGCGCCCATTCGTGCAATTTGGGCAAAGTGGGGGATTTGTATTCGAGCGTCAGGTTTTGCTCGGCAGCTTGCAAATGTGGGTCGCCTGTACCGCCAAACCATACATCGGTTTTGGGATTGGCTTTTTCAGCCAAAATTTGGGCAATGGCTTCGCCTGAGCCCTTCATGGTCATGTTGACCTTGACGCCTTGGCTCTTTTCAAAAGTGACAGCAATCATGCTGCACCAAGCGGCTTGCGCGGAACAAATGACGTTGACCTCGCCGCTTTGCGCTATGGCAGAGGTGCTGACCATGAAGCCAGAAGCGGCAAGGGCTAGGGCCATTTGACTGGCGCGGATAGATGATGATTTTTTCATTGGAAATACTCTCGAATTCAAGTGATGATATCTTGCGCAATTTGAGTGCTTAGAACAACAGGGAAAGCACTCATGAGGGGATCTTCATTGACCCGATGGATGAGTTTCAATTCAAGGCCTTGGTTCTCAGGCGACCCACAATACCCGTTGGGAAGTAATAAACCGACAACACAAACAGCAGGCCCAACCATAATAACCAACGATCGGGCGACAGCAGCGCTGCCAGCAGTGGCCAAGCCGAGACGGCCTCGCTGGCCCAGCGCAGCAAATCCTGTAAGTAACTCTGAGCCCACAAGAACAGCACCGCACCGATGGCCGAGCCGTAGATGGTGCCCATGCCACCAATCACCACAATCAACAACACGTCCATCATGATTTCAAAACTGAGCGACGTATCGGGCCCGTTGTAGCGCAACCAAAGTGCCAGCATCACGCCTGCCATGCAAGCAAACAAAGCCGACAAGACACTGGACAAGGTGCGGTACACCACCACGCGATAGCCAATGGCTTCCGCCCTGAATTCATTTTCTCGGATGGCTTGCAAGACACGGCCAAAGGGCGAATTCACAATGCGCAACAACATCAGGAATTGAAGCAACGCAGCAGTGAACAAGAGGTAGTAGCACAGCAAGCGGCCGTCCAAATTCACGCCCCACAAAGGGGTGTCACTGAACTCGGTACTGGGCAATAACAAGGCTGGTAACTTGAAACTCAAACCGTCTTCACCGCCCGTCCATTCAGACAATTGAGATGCCAAGGTTTGAAAAGCTGCCGCAACGGCCAAAGTGATCATGGCGAAAAAGATGGCCCTTACGCGAAGTGAAAAAAGGCCAATCAATAAAGCCAAAACCAATGTCAGCACGAGAGCAATTGCAACGCCCAAGCCTAGCGACGTCCAGGTTGCCCCCCAGTGGTTAGACGACATGGCCACGCCATAAGCACCAATACCAAAAAACATGGTGTGTGCAAAACTGACAATGCCGGTATAGCCCAACAGTAAATCAAAACTGGCAACCAAGACGATGAAGACCAAAATCTTGGCAGCCACCGACAAAGCTTTGACGCCAGGAAAAAGAAAAGGCGCAAAGGCCAAGCCTAGCAACACCGCCGCAAGCATCCAGGCCAACCAAGTGCTGCGGGGCATGTCGTGAGACAGTAAGCGTTTCAACATGTCTTGCGCTTTCGTTCAGCGATTGGCCACGGGGTAGACCCCTTGCGGGCGCCACAGCAAAATAGCGGCCATGAGTGCGATGTTGGAAAACAACGCAAGCTTGGGAAACAAAAAGCCAGTGTAGTTGGCCATCAGACCCACCATCAAGGCACCAATCAGGGCGCCACCGGTAGAGCCCAGTCCACCCATAATGATGACAATGAAGATCAGCACGTTCACTTGGGCGCCAATTTGCGGCACCACATTTTGTTGGTACAGGCCCCACATCACACCACCCAAACCCGCCAAGCCACTGCCCACCACGAACACGCCTACAAACAATCGGCGAATTTTGTAGCCCAAAGACTCGACCATTTCGCGGTCTTGCACGCCAGCACGAATGAGCAATCCCACCTTGGTTCGGCTCAAGGTCCAGGCCTGCAAGGCGAATACCAGCAGCCCCACCACCACCGCCATCAAACGGTATTTTTCAAGCGAGGCATCGCCCCACAGCAATGACCCGCGCATGGCTTCGGGCAAAGGCAACGCAATTTGTAAGGGGCCCCAAATCACCTTGATGATTTCCTCGCCAATGATCATGCCGCCCATGGTGATCAAAATTTGTTTGAGGTGTTGACCATACACAGGTCGCACAATGAATCGCTCAAACGCCAAGCCAATGATTGAAGCGGCCGCCATGGCCAGCGCCATGGCAGAGCCCACTGCCACCAAGTTGCGCCAGAGCTCTTGTGATTGAGTCCAATCGACCATGCTCGACATCACACTGGTGGCCACAAAAGCACCCAATGCAATGAACACACCATGACCAAAATTAAGGACGTCCATCAAGCCAAAGACCAAGGTGAGGCCCGAGGCCATGATGAAGATGATCATGCCCATCG
>JACCDK010884151.1_pt1 | contig 17157 bp, 18 predicted proteins | sample 7445871 | NCBI WGS metagenome assembly JACCDK01 (sample SAMN15323436, study PRJNA562643) | freshwater metagenome | isolation source: river surface water | place: USA:Blue River Watershed | collected 2017-08-15
TTCTTTTATCATGATTTTTATCCTAAAAATAATATTTCTTATACATTGAATTTACCAGAACCAGCAGAAGAAATAAATACAAATAATTCTACAAATAATCAAAATCAAAATCAAAATCAAAATCAAAATCAAAATCAAAATCAAAATCAAAATCAAAATCAAACAACAGATGAGTAAAAAATAAAAACTAGAAATTTTTTATTTATTGATTTGGTAAATGCCCATCATCATCTGGGTCAACTGTTTTTACCTTTTTCTTTTTAGATTTTTGTTCTTCTTCTGTTAATTCTTTATCTAATGAAGTAATGAATAAAAAGAGTTCATCTGACCATCCATAATGGCATCCATTTGGTGGTTGATCAATAATAATCTTATCTGATGTATTTCTATTATGTAAAAGTGCAACTAGAACACCTTCCCATGAAATTTCATATGTTTTATTTTCACGACCCATTAAAAATTCTTTGGCTTCACAGTATAATGATTGATCATTAAACTTTTGTTCTTCCCAAAATGATTTTTTAAAAGCTAAAGAAGCTTCAGATATTCTTTCATGAAAAGGTAATCTATGAGGTGGAACATTAACCATTGATACATATTTATTGATATCAAAACAACCAATAGTGGAACATGTAACACAATCTTTTCCAGTTTTAAGTAATTCTAATATTCTTAATTTAATACTATTTGGTGGATAATAATCATCGTCATCCATACAAACAATATATTCATGACTAGCTTTTTCAATACAATAATTTCTTTTAAAACCAATTGGTTTTTTTTCATCTAATTCGAAATATTTAATTCTAGGATTATTTTTAATAATTGGATTGTTATCAATTAATTCTTTTAATTTTTCTGTTCCATCATCAACAATAATCCATTCTAGTTTATCAGTAGGATATCTAAAGTTTTCAAAATTAGAATAAGCAAGTTTGAAGAAATTTTTACGATTATACGTAGGAGTTATAATACTGACTGTTGGTAACAAATTTTCATCAGCTATCATTTCTTTCATTTTAATTAATTTTTCTTCACGTTCTTTTTCTGTTTTTTTATGATTAAAAATTTCAGACATGACTTCTTTAATATCATTATCAAAATATCTAGCTTCTTTTAAATAACTATCTCTAGCATTTACGCCCATTTTTTTTAGAACTTTAATATCCGTATTTTGAATTTCTTTAATTATTTTTTTGAAATCTTCTTTATCAATGATATATTTAGAACCTAATTGTTTTTTTAATAGTTTTTTTTCACATGATTTTACTAAAAATCCTGTTGATGAATCAACATAATTTTTCATCGGTGGAGCATTAGTTGTTACAACTACAGCTCCACATGATTTACCTTCATGAATATAATGACCATAACCTTCTGTTTCAGAACAACATAAATGCACACCACATTTATTCATTAATTTACCTAATTCTTCTTCACTAAGACGTTGTGTAATATATTCAATATTATTTAAATCATCACGTCGATTAATAGGAACATCTCGTAAACTATAAACTATTGTTAATTTGGGAAAATCTGGTTCCCAAAAATCAATCATCATTTGGGTTTGTTTATGTTTAGAACCTCCACAAAGATGAAGAAAATGTGTAAAATCCATTTCAATACCAGGGACTGTTCTATCTAGACTTTTCCAACCAATCATTTTAACAATATTCTTTCTAGTTGGAATTAAACTTTTAAAAAGTTCATCTGCATATCGACTTTTAACTAAAATATAATCAATATCTTCAAGATATGGTATCCATGTTTTATAATACCATTCCTGATTTGGAATTAAAACATTGATATCAGCATATTTTATTAAACTTTTTGAAATTGTTTCTAGAAAAATATTAACATCTGCTTGAGGAGCTTTAAAATGAAAAAAATCGACCATTTTTATTTCTACTCTTTTACCAAAATGTCTTTCTAGCATTTTAGCAAGCATTCTCATATCATTCGTTAAACCATAATGATTGTTATAAGTAATAAGATTAATTTTGACAGTTTTTCCTTTATAATCCATTTTTTTTAATTATTTTTATTAGATATAATTACTTTTATATCAAATAATCAAATTTTATATTAGTTATGACGAGTAAAATAAAAAATAAAAAATAAAAAATATTGAAATTTTATTCTTTTTTTTATATTAAATACAAAAATAATAAAAAATGTCTGGTAAACAACTATCATTATTGGAAATACCATTGGGAGCTGGATCAAGCGGATGTGTATATTTAAATGTTAATCTCAATGATATAAATTGTGTAAATACAAAGCGTGGATTACCAGTCAATTTAATAACTAATAATATTGTAAAAGTTATATCATCAATTTTTGCTGAATTTGAACATTATTACGCTAGATTTGTAGCAGAACATATTGATAAAGAAGAATCTTTTTCAATAAATAAGTTATTTTTATGTAATAGTCCACATCCAAGTCAAAAAGGAATAAGATTATTTTCAACAGAAAAATGCAGAGCACCAATTAATAGTCCTGTATTATTAATATCTAAAAATGGTGGACAAACTTATGTTGATTATTTAAGAGAAATACAATTATTATACACAAGAGCAGGATTAACAATAACTTCACAAACATCCGAAAATATAGTTTCACCATATGATTCTTTTAAATCAAAGCTTACAAACATTTTTCAAGGATTAAGAAATATATTACATGGGATTAATGAATTAAATAAATTTGGGTTTTATCATAAAGATATTAAAAATGATAACATAGTTATAGATGATAAAAATGTTTTTAGATTAATTGATTTTGGTCTTTCTTCTATATTAAATGGTGATACAAGAAAAAATCTAGGAAGTGTTCATAACCCTTATTTTGTATCTGAGCATATTCCATTTTCTTCATTTTTACTAAATTTTGAACGTCCAAATGAAATAGGTATAGGTGATATAGATAGCTATGTTAATAAATATATTAATAACTATTTTTTTAAGACATATCGTTTAATCTTATATCAATTTCCATCATTTAACAAATTTGAAAAAGACAAAGATAAAGACAAAGATAAGGATTTGAAATATTATTTAACAGAATTATTATATGAATTGAAATCAATGAATCTGCTAGTATTACAAGTTATAATTTTAAATCAATATGATATATGGTCATTTTGTATACTTCTATTAAATTTAGCATCATTATTACAAAGTTTTCAACAAGATGGAAGTAAAATAATATTAGACTTTTTACAAAGAAATGATTTAATATCTTTTGACCCTAGAAAAATGCCATTAGCTTCTGTATTATTAGATAAATATACAAATGAATTATTACCTTTATTATTACCAAGACCAAAAATAACAATCAGATCAAAAGACACAAGAAGTGTTAAAGGTAACACCCCCACAGAAGTAAGTGCTTCAGGTGGTGGTGTTTCAAAAATAAAAAGCAAGAAAAACAAAAAAATAAAAAATGTATCAAAATCTAAAAAACAAAAAATATTATATAATCATGTAGGTGGTGGTGTTGGTGATAATGAAAATAATAATGGTAATAATGATGAAAATAATAATCAAAATAAAACAGATGAGTTGCGAAATAGTATACTAAACGACCCGAAAATAGCAGAATTAGTATCTTTATTACCAAGCTATGAGGAAGTTCTTAAAATTAAATATCCAACTCAACCCCGAGTAAATCCAAATACAAATTAAAAAATATATATTTCTAATATTTGTTTATTATTTTTAATTATATTTATATTTGATAATATATTTATTAAATGAACTATATGAAGCATAATATTCATAAAGAATGTAAATTAAAGAAATCCACATAAAAATAAGACAATTGTAAATACAAATCTGGTCTTGTGAGTTAATTGATGACATAAAGTATTGATATTGCATATCCTCTGTGTTTATTATATTTTGTTCATGTTTTTCATGTAGATTTATATACATTTTAGTATATCAATATTTTTAGTAATTTATCAGTATATTAAGAAGATATTAAGAAGATATTAAGAAGATATTAAGAAGATATTAAGGAGATATTAAGAAGAAAATAAATTTCAATTTTATATTCATATAATTTTTATTTCTTATTTATTAAATAAAAAAAATGAGTAACGATGTATATAATCAATATAATGGCTATAATGATGAATTAGATTCACCATATTTATGTGATCTTGAAACTAATTCAGAAAAACTTAAAGCTATTTTAGGTGATAAAACATTGGAAAAAGGATTAGAAGAATTACCTGCTAAACAAGATTTTAGTCATTTGGTAATTCCTGATCTTTAATAAACAAATATAAATTAGACATGATAGTTTATTTTATTTTTATTTTTTTACATATTTGTTGTTGTATTTTTTCTATAAAGAAGTAATAAAGAAAAAGAAATACTAAAAATAAATGGGTAATAAGGTTAGTAATGAAAAGAATCCATATAATGAATTATTAATAAATAATAATTTATATTCAAAGAATGATTTTAATAATAATTTTAAGGATGATACTGATTTGAGAAACGAATTTATAAATATGAAAGAGGAGCAAAGAAAAATGACTATTGAGATAAATCATCTAAAGGATAAAAATCAAAAATTAGAATCAGAACTGAATAAAGTCCAAACAAATTATGGTCAAGAGATTTTTAATTTACTAGAATATTGTTCAGTTTTACAAAAAGATATTGAAAATGTTATAAATAATCAACGTATAATTTCAGAATTTTTGCAAACAAATTCTAGAAATTAATTAAGCCACCATGTGTCATCTAGATATGGTGGAACTTCATTAGTATCAATACATGAACCATTACCAGGTCCTTGTGTAACTAATTTATCAACTTCAACTGATGAAATAGCATGACTAAAATATTGAAGTTTGCTTAAAAATCCTTCAAAGCCTCCGTATAAATTAGCCCATACATTACCATAGTTTTGTCTAGGAATGCTACTTAATTCTTTCTTAAGTTTTAAGAATCCATTTACATAAATCATTAAATGTCTATTTTTAACTGTAATGACCATGTGAACCCATTTACGAAGAGGAATATTATCAATGTCAACAAATTCGAGCATATTTTTCATTGTATTCATGTATATACGAATAATATTATTTGTTGGATGAATCCAAACCCCTGGCGCACGATTTGGATAGCTGGAGCTATTACCTTTATGGAACATATGTTTCCATTCACCATTTTTATAAGCAAAATCAGTAATTACAAACCAGAAAGCATAACTAAATTCGATACCCTCTTTATCAACTGAGCGTTTAATTGGTATATAGTTCATGTGATTAGGGTCTTGTGATATAACCATTGCTTGTTTTGCACTTTTAGTTCCTTTAATTAAAAGTGGACTGTTGGATTTTGAAACGTCCCATTTTATATAAAAATATTTTACAATATTAATTAATATAATTATTAAAATAACTCCCAATACAACTTTAATTACTAACATCAAAGTTGGGTTAGATGATATATTTTCAGTTAAATCTGAAACTTTAGAAGAAACAGAATTGGCAGTAGATTTAAACATACCGTTAACAATGGCTTGATTTTTTTCATTTTTATTTTTGTTTTGATTTTCAATACTTTTATTAATAGCATTTTGAAGTTCTTCACCCTCTAAATTTTGATTTTTTGTATTATTACCTTGATTGTTACCTTGATTCTTACCTTGATTGTTACCTTGATAATTTAAATTATTATTAAAATCTTCATAATTGTTTTCATCTTCATTTATAAGAAATTCTTCTGGAACTTGATTATTTATTTCATTATTTTCTGTTTGAGTTGTATTAGCGTTATTACGAGGTGTGTTATTATTTACAGATGAACCTTCTTCTAATTGTTGTGCAGAATTGTTTGTTCCTGTATTAGAATTTTGCGAATTTGTATTTTTATATGTATTATTTGCAGTTGAAACTTGATTATTTGCTCCAGAATTATTTGAGCTTTTATTATTTTTTTTATTATTATTAGAACTCATTTTAATTTTTCTTTTATATTAAACTTACAAATTTTTTGCAAAAAAAATCAGACAAACAAAGATAAAAGAAGTAAAAATTAAAATTTAAAAATAAAAAGATTAAGGATATTTATCCACTAAATAAATTTTTAGCAGAAGAGCCAACATTTTTAACTTTATCAAGCATTCCAGGTTTAAGTTGAGGTCCTTTTTTATATATCTTTTTAATTTCAGTAAAAGGTAATGCCATATTAGTATATTCTAATTGACCAATATAACCATTAAATCCTCCATTTGCTGCTAAATGCATATTATCTAAACTAGGTTTAGGAGAGCCTTTGATAGGGCATGTTTGATATAATTTACCATCAAGATAAACTTCTACGCTATTATTAGCAACTGTAATAACAACATGTACCCATTTTTGGATAGGAATATCTTTTACAGTGCATTCATCATACATAATTGGCATTTTAACTTCTTCACCATCATCTTCTTCATCATCTTCTTCATCACCAGACCCTTTTCCTTTTTTATATTCTTTACCAGCCATAATTTTTTGTAATTGAAGTTCAATTCTATCTAATCTAGTATCTACAGTAACTGGTTGAGAACCCGGAGGTGTTCCAGATGGTCTTGAAGTAGGTGCAAAAGGTTCAATTGTGCATTCTTTTTCATAAGGATTATCAATTCCTGCATCCATTAATTGACTACCAATGATAACATCTGAAGGAACTTCATTTCCACTTACATTAGATTTATAATATTCCGATGGCATAGTAACTCTAAAATTTTCTTTAGATGATACCTGAGTTTTATCTTTTGTGGTTTGTAGTTCAATTCTTATCTTCATATTACTAGTTTCTGGTTCAAAATATATGTATGGATTAGATTCTTTATTTTCTTTATCCCCACGATATAAAATAACTTTATTGTTTCCATAACGATAGTTATAATCTTTAATAAATAGCCACATACTCATAGAATATTCATTTCCTTGAACAGATAATGGTATTTCATCTTTACTAATTAAAGAATATTCAGTAGCATCTTGTTGTCCATCTAATAATTTTTTACGTTCAACCTGAACAGGATTTTCTGATTTATATTGATTATATACCCATATTATAAGAATAATCAGAATGATTAAGCCTACAACAGATAAAATAATTCCAGCAGTTTCCATTTTTAATTATTTCCTATTTATTTTGTCTTTATTTAACTATTCTTTACATAATTGAAAAGATATTTTTTTTACATGTAATAATAAAACTATAAAAATAGTTAAAATTAAAAGTTAAGTAAAAGAAGGAAAACATTCAAATTTATAATAAATGATTAGTAATATTATTAAAGTCTTCTAGTTGCACTACTAATTTCCGAACTATCTAAAGGATAGGGCCAAAAAATAATTGGTCCTAATTTACCTTTCATATTATTATTTTTTTCACCAATATATATATCATCTGATTTAAAAATAGGTGGATTTTTTAATTTTTTATTAACTACCATTTCACCATTGGAATATACTGTCATTTTAGTAGAAGTAAAAACTACAATAATTGATAACCATTTTTGTAATGGTGGTCTGTCATATTTAATAGCTTGTTTAGCATTGAATTGTATATTATCTTTAATATCAACAACAAATTCTAAATAATTTTCGATTGGATGATAAAAAACTCCGGGTGAATAATTAATAATTGTTTTTAACTGATCTATTCTTTTTCCCCAATTTTCATTTTCCATCATATTGTCAATAAAAATTTTAAAGCCAAAAGTTACACCTAGAACATCACCCTTTTCAACTTCTGGTAATTTAATTTTATCCATGTTTACCTTTTTCTCAAAATCTTTTGTAATTTCATGGAAGTCCATTATTTTCACGGATTTTTTTTTATTTCTTTTGGTTATATATAAATAAAGACCATAACCAACTACTATTAACAAAATAAAACAAATGACATAAATCATTATATTTCTTTTTGAAACATTTTTTTGCATGACTTTATTAAATTTAGATACATCTGAATTGCTGTTCATTTAATTAAATGATTTAATCCTTTTTTTTTATTTTTCTTTATTTATCTAAAATATTTTTTTTAGACTATAAATAATCTTAATTTCTTTATTATTTAATATTATTTATCCAAGATATTAAGAATATTTTTTTGAATAAAAATTTATTTCAAAGTATAAATTAAAACAAACAAAAAATTTAATTAATTTTAATATGTATATTAAAGTTGATAATCAACAATCTGTAGAAGATTTTAAAGCAAATACCAAAAAAGGGGTATGGGTTATTCTTTATTATGCTTCATGGTGTCCTCACTGTCAATCAATGAAACCAGAATGGGAAAAGTTTGCTAGCAAGTATTCTTCTCAAAATGATATTAATGTTGCTGATATAGAAAGTGAATTTTTAGATAAAGCCGGTCCAGAACATAAACAAAATGTTGTTGGATTTCCTACTATTGTAAGTTGTAAAAATGGTAAAAAAGTTTTAGATTTTAATGGACCTAGAACATCAGATGAAATAGATAAATTTGCCAATTCAACATCATCTCCTTCTTTAAATTCTAATCTAATTGCAAATAATGTTAATAATGAAATTCAAAAAAATAATACACAAGCTGTCATTAATTCGATTTTAAAAAATGTTAAATCTAAAAAAGATAAGAAAACTAAAAAGTCAAAAACTAAAAAAGTCAAAAAAACTAAAAAAACAATGAAATCTAAAAAGTCTAGAAAATAAGCTATATATTTCCGTTTTTCTTTTAAATTTACTTTTGATTATTTAATTATTTGATTATTTTATATGTTTGTGTTTTTATATTTATAAATTTCATCAATTAGACTTTGATTAAGAACACCTGGAAAACATCTAACATCTTCTAATAATCCTTTATAACTAATTGGATTATTAACATACATGTCTCCTTCATTCCAAATGGGTGTTCCTGATAAAACTTGACTTACTTTATATTTTCCATTAACAAAAATCTCAATTATATTACCTTTAATATTTACAACAATATTTGATGGAACTCCTGTTTCCATATCAGTGATGTCAACATATTCAATCTTTCTTATGCTTTTAATTTCTGTTGGAATTTTTTTAAATTTAGGGTCATCTGTTAAATCTGTAATCCAACAATTATTAATACCAGATTCATCAATACCACATTTTTCAACATTTGCATCATCATATACTTGAGGGGAAAAACCAGGTGCTTTTGTTGTAATACAAATTCGAATATTATTTTGAAAAGGTGTCATCCATACTCCAATACATTGGTCTTGATAATCATTCGCAATTTGTTCCCAATTTCTAATTTTAATTGTAGAAATTTTACTATTTTGTTCACGGTCAAATGGTGTCCCTTTATGAAAAATGTGTCTCCAATAACTATAATTTGAATACCAATCATGTATTGTTATCCAAAAACTAAATGCAAATTGATCCACAAATGAAGGACTAGGAACTTTTGTTTTATCAATCATTAATCTTGAAGTAGATTTTAGATTAGATATTAAAGATTGTCCATCTTTTAAATTTTTAACCTCCCCAAATGTTTTTAATGCATTAAATGTTTTGGGTTTTACCCATGCTGAAAATTCATCTGTATCACTCCGTAATCTACCATCTTTTTGTCCTAAACATATTTTTTTTCTCTCAGAAAAAGTAATACCATCACATGTAGGTTGTTTTTTACATAAATCAACACATTCATTTACATTTTGAACTCTTTCATTAAATAAAGGATTTAAATTAGTTATGTCATTTGAATAAAAAGTATAACCTTGTCTAGGAATTGGTGGAGCAAAATATTTATAAATAACATAAATTGTTAAAAATAATGCAAATCCAAAAAGCAATAAATATATCATTCCATGACTGCTTTCTTTTTCACCTACATTATTATTTAAATGATTATTGCCATTATTAAAGTAAACCATTTATAATTTTAATTATTATTTTTATTTATCAATATATTTTATTTTTATAACTACTTACTTTATTACTATATTTTTTTACCATTTTTTACCACTTTTTACGATTTACTTTTTTTATCTTTATTTTTATTTATGATTCATCAGAGTCATATATACTTAAGACACTAAATATATTATTTGATTTTTTAACATTTAATTTAATTGATTTATTTTTTAATTTATTATTCAAAGTATTATTAAAAGTATTATTAAAAGTATTATTAAAAGTATTATTCAAAGTATTATTAAAAGTATTATTAAAAGTATTATTCAAAGTATTATTCAAAGTATTTACTTGTATTTTATTATTTTTTTTTTGTTCAATATTTTTATCATTATTTGAATTTTGAGTTATTATTGCGTCATGATTGTCAAAAAAATCTATATCATTTTGTTCATTTGATTGTTTACAGTTACTATGTGTTTTTGATGTAGTATTTGATATAATATTATCATTATTAAAAAGATTTAATGACATTTTTTTATTTGTTAAATCTATAAATTTTTTTTTTATTAATTCATAAATATCATTTGGTATATTATTATAATCCAAAATTTTTTCGTTAATTTTATGTTGTTCATTTAAAACAAAATTGGGATTATTATTAATAAATTTTTTAAAATCATTGAGATGATGAAGGACATAATATAATTCTCTTTTATTTAATTCTCTGAATTCTACAGTTTCTGGTCTATTAATAGGATGGTAATTATTAGTCTCTTTTATAAAATTATAAATCATTGAAGTTTTAAACATGAGTGATGGTATTTTATAATTTGAATTCTTATAACCATTAATTATATGATACCATAAATTAACATCACTTGAAGATAATATTTTAGTATCTTCTTCACAATAAATATTCAAAATATTAATTTTATCTGATATAAGTTGATAAAGTTCAGAATCATTTGATATTATTGTTATTGAATTGTAATTAAAGGATTCATCAATCGTTTTTATTAATGTTGCAATCATATCATTTATTTTAATGTTATTTTCAGTTATGTAAATATAATTACTCTCTATATAATTAATCAATTCTGAATTATGGTCTAATAATTTATCAAAAATTTTTAAATTTAAGTTATTTGAATTAGAATTATTATAAAAAAATTCTAAAGGAGGACTATTTATCCAACTGGAAAACTGTGTATTTTTTTGTTCATGTATAAAAATAACATAATTATTATATACAATATTATTAACTTTTAATAAATTATTAATTTTATATTTAATTTCTTTCAATAATTGAGTTGTTATTTCAGATGATAACTCATCTATTGATTCTAAATTATTCTCATATATAGACCAATCAAAATCAAAGGGTCTTTTTGATTCTAGTTTTTTTTTAATAAAATTATTTTTAAATTCATAATAATAATTTTTTAAAAGATAATCTAGATTGATCACTAACCAAGAAGTTTTTTTTTTATACAATTTATATTTATAGTCTGACATAGATTATTGTCAAAAATAATTTTACTAATTATATTATTTATAATACCCAATCATTAAATTTTTTCTTTTTATATTTTTCTTTTTATATTTTTCTTTTTATATTTTTCTTTTTATATTTTCTTTTTTGAACTTCCTTTAAAATTATTTAAAATTTTAAATAATTTTATTTGCTGAAAATATTAAAATTATAATTTTTTTTTCTTTTATAAATTTAAAAAAAGATTATTATAATCCAAAATTAAAATGGTTATTGATGCTCAAGAAGTCTGCCGTAAGGCAGTTACATACATTGTTGAAGGTCTTGTAGTTGCTATTGCTGCCTTCGCTCTCCCTAAAAAGAAACTTGAACTTGAAGAAGTAATTATGATTGCTGCCGTTGCCGCGGCAACTTTTGCTCTTCTTGACCTTTTTGGTCGTAAAAACCAAAATGGCCAAAATCTCATGGCTGACTGGGCTCGTTCTGGTGCTGGCTTTGGTATTGGTGCTAAACTTGTTGGTTTTCCAGCTTAAACTCTAAGTAATATTTAAGTAATTTACTTTTTTTTATTTTTAATTTGATTATATTTTTTGATATAAAAAATATATTATCATGTAAATATATAAAAAAATAAAATATCAATATATGTCTGATAATAATAATGATAACAAAGATATAATAGTAAGATGTAACAAATGTTATTTCATTGATTTTCTAGATAAAATGGAAAATTATGATATTGATTTTGTTGATTTAAGTGGTTTCAAAAATTATATTTTTATGGCACCTTTGAACAAATATAAATACATGATTCATAGCATCTCAAATAATAATGAAACATATTATTTACAATATTCAAAAAAACATAATATAAAAGAAACTAATCTAGATATAAATTCAGAAAAAAATGAAAATAATATAGTTTTAGCAAATATTCCATATGGTATTTTTAATCCTACAACATTATATGACCTAGAAATTAACATTACAAAAAAAACACTTAATTTAATAAATGAATATGTAATAATTGATATCATTGATTCTATCGTAAAAATACAAAATAATAAAAAAAATAAAGAAAAAGAAGAAAAAGAAGAAGATAAGGAGAAACGTAAAAAGAAACGTTTTTTTAATATTTTTGATTGTTAAAATTACAATCAAATTTGTAATTCATTTATAATTTTATTTTTTATAAATATTATGATAATGAAAATCAAAATATAGAGAGTTTTGATTATTATAAATTTTTCGTTCTTTTCTAGTTATATCAAAAAAATCATATTGTTCTAAATCATTAGAAATATGGATTTCTCCTTTGTAAATGCTTACTAATCCATTATCAAATAAAGAATGACAACATTTACACATAAATTCGACATTATAAATATTTTTCTTTTCCAAAGTAGTTAGAATCATTCTAGGTTTTATATGCGCAGCATCTAATAAACATAAAGGAAATTTACGTTCACAAATTATACATTGATTTTCTCCTTTAGAAATTAAGTTCTTACGTAATTTCTTTTGTTCTGGTCTATTTGCAAATAAAACTTTAGATTGTAAAATGACATTTTTATAACATGATGTTCTAGTTATAAGATTATATGTTCTAAAAAATAAATGATTCATTCGTTTTTAATCGTTCATTGTTCATTTATCTAATGCCTTTTTCTAATACTTTTTTTTGATAATTTTTTCATTTATTTTTTACACACTTATTTGAATCATTGTTGAATCATCATTATTATCAACATTATTATCAACATTATTATCAACATTATCATATGGTGTATTATCTATTTTTTGATATTTTTTATATTTTTTATAATTTTGATAAGTTTGATTATGTGGATTATTATTTGTTTGTATATTATTTTTATCATTTTCCATTTTAATAAATTCTTGATAAATTCGTAACCGACGATTATTAATTATTTCATGTGCTTTATAAAATCCAATAAACAAAGATGCTAGAACAGTTACTAGGTTATTAATTAAAACTAACATACTGTCAATTTCAATAGCATAACCAATCCAAATAGAATTACCAATTATTCTTAATAATAAAAACCATTCACTAAAATCGCCGGTTGATTTAGTTTTATATGTTTTAACCATTTGAGGAATATTATAAACCAAATTTAATATATTTGCAATAACTATAAAAACATTCATTGTTGTTGATACATTGTCATCAAAAATTTGAAATTTCATTTTTAAATTTATCTTTTGAATTATCTATATAACTAGAATATCATTAAATCTTAATTTGCTTTTTGAAAAGATTATGAAATAAAATCAATAAACTTAAAGTCTGTATGATTAAATTTATCTAAATAAATAATTTATAAAAATGTCTGAACGTATTTTGTTATTTTCTCCTTTAGATGATCGTTATAGTGAACAAATTAAAGAATTAAAATATGCTGGAGAGGTTGGTTTTATGAAATTTAGATTAGAGGTTGAAATTAAATACTTCCTAGAAATTCTTAAAATTAAAAATTATCAATTAGATGAAAATAAAATTAAAGAAATTAATAAAGGTGTAAACAAGTATCTAGAAAATGATTTTTCAGAAAGTTATAAACAAATAAAAGAAATTGAAAAAAAAACAAAACATGATGTCAAAGCTGTTGAATATTTTTTACGTAATATTCTAAAAACACTAAATGTTGAACCAAAAGTTATTGAATTAGTTCATTATGGTCTAACTTCACAAGATATTAATACACCTGCTCTTTCATTACAATTAAAACATTTTCATGAAGTTCTTTATCATCAATATCAAGAATTAATTAAAGTCCTGGAAAATAAGGTTCTAGATTATTATGATATTACTATGTTAGCTAGAACACATGGACAACCTGCTATCCCTACAACAATTGGTAATCAATTTAAAGTTGTTCTTGAATGTATAAAATATCATATAAACCAATTATATAATCTAACAAAAAATGGTATACCTACCAAATTTGGAGGTGCAGTAGGGCATCTTAATGCTCATTTTTTAACCGACCCAGAGATTGATTGGCACACACATTTTGATAATTTTATCATGGAAGAGTATAGATTAAAAAGAATTCGACATGTAACACAGAATTTGCCATATACTTATTGGTCACCTATCTTTGACTCTTATAAAAATCTAAATTGTGTTATTTCTGATTTTTGTCAAGATATTTGGTTTATGATTTCCAATAATATTTTTAATCAATTAATTGAAAAAGGACAAATCGGTTCTAGTGCCATGCCACAAAAGATAAATCCCATCGATTTTGAAAATGCTGAAGGTAATGCTGATTTGGCAATCAACATGTTTGAATTTTTTAGTCGTCGATTATCACGTTCTAGATTACAAAGAGACCTAACAGATTCTACAATTTTGAGAAACCTAGGAATACCTTTTGGTCATTCCCTTTTAGCAATTAAATCTTTAATGAAAGGGCTTAAAAAAATAACTCCAAATTTATCAGAAATTAAAAAAGAATTAGAAAATGAACCTACTATTATTGCTGAAGGATTACAAACAATTTTACGTAATGAAGGTATTGAAAATCCTTATGAAATAATGAGAGAAATCACACAAGAAAATCATGATATAAATTTACAAGAAATGAAAGGTAAATTATTCGAAATTTTAAATCAAAAAAATATAGAATTATCATCTGAGTCGATGGATAAAATTATTAATCTAGACCAATTTAATTATATAGGTAAAATATAGGTAAAATATAGGTAAAATATAGGTAAAATATAGGTAAAATATAGGTAAATAAAAAAATATCTAATTTTGAATGAGGATATGATAAAAAAAATCGAATTTGGATTTTTTGTATAAAGTAAATAAATCAAGCGTCAATGACTGATAAATTGAATCAATCAAGTTCTCCTATGATTTCTTTAAATTCAATTAACATGTCAAAACCAATTTCTGTATCCTCTGTTTGCACATCAGTATCTGGTGATTTGAAAACTAAAACATTTTTCACTTTGACACCAGATTTTCCCAAGATTTCAAGGACTCCTGGTGGAAATATTATGAATCCAACAAATGTTTTGGTTGGAACACCCCCTAAGGATAGAACCTCTTTAATTCTTTTACCAATTTCAAATAGTGCTATCATTCGTCGTCGCTCAATGATAACAGAACAAGAAATTGCGGTAGAAGCTTAAAGATACATCTAAATACTTTTATCTTTGTATTTTATGTTTTACCTTTTTTTTTACAATTTTAATATAAAATTACATCAAAATAATAAACATCAATATGATTCATGTATGTGTTCAGTCATAAAAAATCAAATTCTCTTTGTGATACTTACTTTCAACTAGGACCTTCGGAAAACAAAAAAGATTAGCTAGATTTACATATTTTTCGACATATAAATTCGAAAATTTATGTCATTATAGCTATATTTTTTTAAGATAATAATTTTTTATAATGTATCTAGAAACATAACTAAAATTAACAATTCTAGTTACACATACTTTGTTAAAATTAGTTAAATTCTAGTTCTTATAAAAATTAAATATAAAAATCTAATATCTAGAATTGCTATTTTATAAAAAAAGTAATGTTAAAAATAAAATTTATAAAAGGTCATGTTCTAGCTATTAGCTAGTCTTATTTTTTATTTCATAATTATTTTTGTAAAATTATGAAAAATGATGAAGAATGATTAAAATACCGATTCAATATTTAAAATTGTTTCTTCATCATCACAAACGAAATAAATTTCATCAAAAAGGTCAAATAATTCATCCTCTGAAAACCAAGTAATAATATCCTTGAGTGGTCCTCCTTCTAATCCAGCACCCCAAGGACCTAGAATTAATTTAGTATGACCAAATTTGAGAGCGACCCGAAAAATACGATTAATTCGATTACGCATAATTTCCTCATATTTATCTTTTGAGAATCCCTCAGTGCTAGAATATTTAATGTAATTAACAGCTGGAATACTAATAATAGAAATAGCACGATTATTGTTTTTCATATCTTCAATCAAATTTAATTCCTCATCACGAAAGAATGGAACTTTCGGGGCATAAATTAAATCTGAACGATAAATACCATCTTCATGTTTATCATCATAGTCTTTATTCTTTTTATATACTTGTTTGGATTCGTCAGTAGTTAAAGAACAATATAATCCAGATGAAAGAATTAAAGACTCTTCATATGCACTTGCATCTTTTTCAAAACCACCACCTGGAATAAGAGGATTCATATAATTCAAAATACACCATTTCTTACAAACTTTTTCATCAATTTCCCAAATAAATTCTATAAGTGATTTTTCAACAAAATCTAGTGTTGGACCATCCTCATGAATAGGTTTCGGAATTGTTAAAGTAATTTCATCAGTCTTTGAAAAATGTTCAACATCAGTGATAAATACATCATTAAAAGGATATTCATCCCCCTTTTTCAGTTTAATAATATCTAGAGTCTCTTCTTTTAATGATAGTCGAACTTTAAAACCAATACGACTAATTTCAGCTTCTTGGGTTGATGTCATTTTAGTTTCAATAACTTTATCTTTATGGCGACGAGCAACCTTTCCACCTTTAAAATGGTCAGCTTGAGCTTTTACACGTTCATTACGACGATTGTCTTTAGAATAATCTTCATCCATTTTAGAATAAATGTAACTAGAATTGTTTTATATAATCTAAAATAATTTCATATTCAATTTTTTATAAAAAAATAAAAAAATAAAAAATAAAAAAAAAATAAAAAAATAAAAAAAAAATAAAA
>JACCDK010986094.1_pt1 | contig 17148 bp, 9 predicted proteins | sample 7445871 | NCBI WGS metagenome assembly JACCDK01 (sample SAMN15323436, study PRJNA562643) | freshwater metagenome | isolation source: river surface water | place: USA:Blue River Watershed | collected 2017-08-15
ATCAAAACATTGACTGACAACTTGGGCAATGTGAAGACAAATGGCTTGGATTTCAGCGCTGCTTACTCAACCACCATTGCTGGTTTGAAGACTAACTTCAACTACGACGGCACTTACGTCAACAGCTACAAATACCAGCGTGAAATCGGTGGCGAGTACATCGAAAACTCTGGCAAGTACAAAGACTCAAGCCCCATCTTCCGTTGGAAGCACAACCTGACAACCACCATGGCGCAAGGTAACTACCGTTACAGCGCTGGCGTGCGTTACATGTCTGGTTACACCGATGAAAATGCCGATCCTTCATACATCAATGAAGTCAAGGCCTACACATTGGTTGACTTGGGTGTGAGCTACACAGGCATGAAAAACCTGACATTGGGCGCCGTAGTGCGTAACGTGTTTGATGCCAAGCCACCTTTCTCCAACCAAGGTGCAACCTTCCAACAAGGTTACGACCCACGCTACACAGACCCTCTGGGTCGTGCAGTGGTTGTGAAAGCGAACTACAAGTTCTAATCACAAACAACCAAGACCAAATCTGGGTTTTAAAACAAAAAACCGCTCTGACCGAGCGGTTTTTTTATGCGTAAAAGGGTTGCTACTTCAATGTTTATCTTTAACCAGATAAGAATAAATGACCGGGACAACAACAAGAGTCAAAAAGGTAGAAGTAAAAACGCCGCCAATAATGGCGCGCCCCATACCTGCTTGCAACTCCCCTCCTTCATTCAAAGCCAAGGCCAATGGCAGCATGCCAAATATCATGGCAAACGTGGTCATCATGATGGGACGCATGCGAACCTGGCCTGCCTCCAATAAAGCATCCTTGACAGACATACCGTTCTTGCGTGACGCATTGGCAAAATCAAGCAACAAAATGGCATTCTTGGTCACCAAACCCATCAACATCACCATGCCAATCATTGAAAACAAGTTGAGTGTGGTGTGAGTTACCCACAATGCCAGCATCACGCCGATCAGGGCCAATGGCAACGATGCCATGATGGCGACGGGTTGCTTGAAACTGTTGAACTGACTTGCCAATACGATGTAGATGAACAGAACCGCCATTAACATGGCGCTCAAAATAGCAGAGAAAGCATCTTGCTGGTCTTTGGTAGAACCTTGCAAATCAAAATAGATTCCCTCGGGCAGGGTTGTTGCTTTCATCATGGCCTGCACCTCTGCACCCACATCACCCGCAGGGCGTCCCTCTACACTGGCAAAAATGGCTTCGCGACGCATCAAGTTTTGTCGTCGAATGACCTCTGGGTTGGCGGTGGGCTCAATGCGAGCCACTCGCGACAACTCAATGGCCTGTCCATCCTTTGTATAGGCTATTGGCAGTTTGTTCATTTGAACCAAATGCTGTCGGTCCATTTCAGGCAAACGCAAGACCACCTGAACCTGTTCACCATCGCCAGCTAACCAAGTGGTGGCGATTTCACCGTTGACATACGCACGCAGGGTTTGCGCAACCTGTGTCGCATTCAAGCCAAGTTCTCGGACGGCCAAGGTATCAAGTTTGACGCTGTAAGCTGTTAGCCCTGGCTTGACGGATATATCAACATCGACAATGCCAGGAATGCTTTTGATTTTTTCAGAAAATTCTTTGCTGAAACTTGCCAAGCGCTCGGCATCATTTCCCAATACGGCAATGTAGATGGGACGGTCCAAACCAATGGCCACTTCGATGCCAGAAATTGGCTGGGTGATTTTTCGGAGTGCTTCTTCAATTTGCTTTTGGGAACGTTGCCTCTCATGTTTAGGCTTCAAGACGATGTTGAGTGCGGCTTGGTTACGTCCAACCAAGAAGCCGGCATCACTGCCGCCAATGACCGTAACAAGCGTTTCCACCTCTGGAACTGCACGAATGGCAGCTTCTACTTGAGCTAACTTTTCACTGCTGCGTTGCAAACTAGAACCCACAGGTAAACGCATGGTGATTTGAATCAAACCACGATCAGTTTGAGGGATGAATTCAGTTCCAACTTTGCCAGCCAAAAAGAAAGCAATGACAAGACTCAATAATGCGCCTAGAAGGATGAGGGTGCGATGCGACACGCGAATCCAAGGACCCAGATTCAATTTGGCGTTGTCAAAAATCCAATGAATGAGCACTTCGTAACTGGCATGACATGCGGCCATGAACCGATCCACTTGCGCAATGAGATATCCCAAAACGGGGACACGGTTCAAATTGGCATCTGCTGGCTCTGGCCAAATACTGGACAACATGGGGTCAAGGGTAAAACTGACCAACAAAGAAATGATCACTGCCACGACAACTGTGATACCAAAGGGATAAAACAATCGGCCAGTGATGCCATCCATGAACGCCATCGGAACAAACACGGCGCAGATGGCAAAGGTGGTGGCCAATACAGCCAAGCCGATTTCTTGGGTACCTTCAAGGGCGGCTTGGACATGCGATTTGCCCATGGCCAAATGCCGAACAATGTTTTCACGAACCACAATGGCATCGTCAACCAACAAGCCAATGCACAAAGACAAGGCCATCATGGTCATGAAATTCAGCGTAAAACCAAACGCCTTGATGGCAATGAAACTAGAGATGACTGAGATGGGCAATGTCAACCCTGTGATCACAGTGCTTCGCCACGACTTTAGAAACAACAAAACGATGATGACAGTGAGCAAGGCACCTTCGATCAAAGTTTTCTGAACCCCCACCAAAGACGCCTTAACCCAATCGCTGTTCAAACTGATCGTTCGCAACTCAACATCCGGCGGCATTTGATTTTTGAGTTCAGCAAGCGCCTCTTTGATGCCCTCGCCCGTCTTCACAATGTTGGCGTCTTGTTGTTTGAAGACTTCAATGCTGATGGCACGTTGCGAATTGATGCGAGCCAATGAGTCAAGCTCTTTTTCACGCAGGTATAAATTGCCAAGATCGGCCACCGTCACAGGCAAACCGCTTCGCTGTTGAACCACCACAGCATTCAGGTCTAAATAATTCTTGGCACGCCCTTCCATTCGCAAAATGCCATCTTGTGTGGCATTGGAAATTAAGCCAATCGGTGCATCTTGATTTTGGGCCTTGAGTGCACTGCTCAGATCAGACGGTAAGACACTGTTGGCACGCAACTTTTGTTGGTTCAAATCAATTCGAATTTCGCGTGTTGCATTGCCAGAAATTTTGATGAAAGCAACGCCATCAATGCGTTGCAAACGTCGCACAACTTGTAACTCAGCCAGCATGGACACATCGCGGTGGGTCTTGGTATTGGACAACACACCGATGACGGCAACTGGTTCTGACGCCTCGTTATTGACGCGAAGTACCAAGGGCGTTTTGGCATCTTTGGGGAATGTGGCCTGTACGGCTGCAATTTTGTCTCGGACATCTTGCATGCCGCGCGCCATGTCAGCATTTAAATTGAACTCAACGCTGGACTGACTGCGTCCTTCAAACGAACGTGATGTGATTCGCTTAACGCCCGCAATGCCATTCAGTGCCTCTTCAATTTTCTTGGTAATTTCTTCTTCTACAGATTGCGGTGATGCACCTGGATACAAAACGTCGACATAGGCAACTGGCAAGTTCAAGTCGGGTAACTGCTCAACGCCCAACTTGGTGTAAGAAAAAATGCCCAGAACGCAGAGGGCAAACATGACCATTGCAGCAAAGACTGGCCTTGCAATCGAAACACGCGTGACCCACATCAGGGCTTTACCTCAGCCTTTGCGCCTTCTTTCAGCCCCTCAAAGCGCAAAGCCAAAACGCGGTCAGAAGCTTTAAGACCATCCAAGACATAAACATGCAGGCCAAGCGCATCTTTCATACCCAAGGTCACAGTTTGTCGCTTTAACAAACCCTCTTGAATTGTCCAAACGATGCTCTTGCCGCCCTCTTCTTGAACAGCTGTAACGGGCAATGTGAGCCCATTTTGTGGCAGTGCATAAGTTACTTGCGATGTACCCATCAAACCAGCACGGATACCGATAGAGGGGGAGACGGAAGAGACCAGTTTGATGAAAACAGGCAAAGCACGGGCACCGGCATCATTGCCAGGCCCAATCCGTTGGATCTGTCCCGCTACAGGCTGCGCTTGCCCCTCGAGCTGAATGCTGATCGATTGACCTGTTCTTAAAAATTGCGCGGCAGAGCTGTCGACCATGGTTTTGAATTCAAGAAGTACAGGGTTCATCACACTGAAGACTTCTTGTTCCATTGAAATTTTTTCACCCACATTGACCAACCGGCGAGCGATTACCCCATCAAAGGGTGCTTTCAAGCTTGCGTCATCCATTGATTTAAGGTGTGCAACCAATGCGGACTCTGCCGTTTTCAATTGCGCCCAGATGGCGGAAAGATTAGCTTGCGATGATGCCAAAGCAGTCTCGGAAATAAATCCTTGTTTTGCCAGATCTTGATTGGCCTTGTGTTGGCTTAAGGCCAACTGATGGGTGCGTTGTGCAGCTGTCAACGCGGCATCTCTTTCAACAGTTCGTGCGGCTAAGTCTCGTGCATCCAATTCTGCAAGGATCTGACCTTTTTTGATGGTGTCACCTTCCTGAACATTCAAACGCAGCAAAGTGCCACTTGTTTTGCTCCGAACAATGCCGACTTCAGATGCCACCAAAACACCCGACATCTCAATTCGTCCCGAGAGTGCTTGCTCAGTGGGCCGTATTAGCTCATTCGCTTGAAATACTTTAGAGGGCTCTTCTTTTTTCTGAGATTGCGGTGACAGAGATGTTTGCCAATACCAAACGCCTCCTGCCACTGACAGAAGCAACACAATCCCAATGAGCCAGGCCGTACGCGATTTAAAAATCATTCGAAATGATCAATCAACGCGCACACAGTCAGCGTAATAGCGCTTCACGCCATCAGCGCCCTTCTCTTCCACCAAGCCATGGATGTCGGTCTCAAAACCTGGACACTGCATGTTGAACTCGCGTGAAAACTTCAAGTAATCTACGATCTTCTTGTTGAAGACTTCGCCAGGCACTAGCAAAGGAATGCCCGGTGGATATGGCGTCACCAGACCAACGGTAACGCGGCCTTCCAACTCGTCAATCGACACGCGTTCGGTTTTGCGCCGAGCAATTTGTGCATACGCATCGGCAGGTGTCATGGCTGGGGTCAAATCAGACAAATACATTTCTGTGGTGAGACGAGCGATGTCGTACTTGGCATAGAGCGTATGGATGTGCTGACACAAATCACGCAAGCCCATGCGCTCATATTTGGGCTGCTTTTGACAGAACTCCGGCATGATGCGCCACATGGGTTGGTTGCGATCGTAGTCGTCTTTGAACTGCTGCAAAGCAGTTAACAGCGAATTCCAACGGCCCTTTGTAATGCCAATGGTGAACATGATGAAGAAGCTGTAGAGCCCCGTTTTTTCTACCACCACACCGTGCTCTGTGAGGAACTTGGTCAACACGGAAGCAGGTATACCGGACTTGTCAAACTTGCCATCCAAATTTAAACCAGGGGTCACGATGGTGGACTTAATGGGGTCGAGCATATTGAAGCCATCGGCCATCTGACCAAAGCCGTGCCATTTGCTGCCTTTCTTACGAGAGTCGCTGCGAATGATCCAATCTTCTGCACGGCCAATGCCTTCGTCAACCAAATTCTCGGGTCCCCAAACTTTGAACCACCAGTCTTTACCGTACTCGTCATCCACCTTGCGCATGGCCCGTCTAAAATCCAAGGCTTCTGCAATACTTTCTTCTACCAGTGCAGTGCCGCCCGGTGGCTCCATCATGGCGGCTGCCACATCACAGCTGGCAATGATGCTGTACTGAGGGCTGGTACTGGTGTGCATCAAATACGCTTCATTGAACAAGTGCCTGTCTAATTTGGTGTTTTGTGAGTCTTGAATCAGTACATGGCTGGCCTGACTAATGCCAGCCAACAATTTGTGAATGGACTGTGTGGCGTAGACCACTGAATTCTTGGGGCGAGCGCGCTTCTTGCCCATGGCGTGGTAGGTGCCATAGAAAGGATGAAACGCGGCATGAGGCAACCATGCTTCGTCAAAGTGCAAGTTTTCGACATAACCATCGAGCATGCCCTTGATCGTTTCAGTGTTGTACAACACACCATCGTATGTCGATTGCGTCAGCGTCATGACGCGCGGTTTGACCTTCTTCGCATCGACACCTTTCAACAACGGATTGGCCTTGATTTTGGCTTGAATGTTGGCCACTTCAAATTCACTTTGGGGAATTGGACCAATGATGCCGTAGTGGTTGCGCGTGGGCTTTAAGAAAACAGGAATAGCACCTGTCATGATGATGGCGTGCAAAATAGACTTGTGGCAATTGCGATCGACCACCACCACATCGCCCGGTGCTACCGTATGGTGCCAAACCATTTTGTTGGACGTACTGGTGCCATTGGTCACAAAGAAACAATGGTCTGCATTGAAGATGCGCGCAGCATTGCGTTCGCTCTCGCCAATGGCACCGTTGTGGTCCAGCAATTGACCCAGTTCCTCTACGGCGTTACAAACGTCTGCACGCAGCATGTTTTCGCCGTAGAACTGATGGTACATCTGGCCCACGGGGCTCTTCAAGAATGCAACGCCACCAGAATGACCGGGGCAATGCCATGAATAAGAGCCATCTTCGGCATAGTCAAGCAGTGCTTTAAAAAATGGTGGTTGCACACCTTCCAAATAACTCTTGGCTTCGCGAATGATGTGACGTGACACAAACTCTGGCGTGTCTTCAAACATGTGAATAAAGCCATGCAATTCGCGCAAAATGTCATTGGGAATATGGCGAGAGGTTTTGGTTTCGCCATAAATGTAGATGGGCACATCTGCATTTTTGCGACGCACCTCTTCAATGAACGCACGCAAACTGAGCACAGCAGGGTCAAGGTCTGGGCCAGGTGTGAATTCTTCATCGTCTATAGATAAGATGAATGCACTGGCGCGCGATTGTTGCTGGGCAAACTGCGACAAGTCGCCATAACTGGTCACACCCAGGACTTCAAAGCCCTCGGTTTCGATGGCTTGCGCCAAGGCACGAATACCCAAACCTGAGGTGTTCTCAGACCGGTAGTCTTCGTCGATGATGACAATCGGAAAACGGAATTTCATAGGGGCCCTGCCTTGGGTCAAAAATTGGACAACAGGGGCAAAGTGTAATGAATAAACGAGCTCTCAGAGGTGGTTTGAGTCAAGAAACTGTGTCTAAACTGCTATACTTGTGGGCTTCGGAGCGGTGGATGAGTGGTTTAAGTCGCACGCCTGGAAAGCGTGTGTGGGTTCATAGCCCACCGCGGGTTCGAATCCCGCCTGCTCCGCCAAATCTAAACCCCGCTAGGACCTTGTTTTAGCGGGGTTTTTTCATTTGAACATCTTTCGCAGCGCACTCTTTCAAATTCCCGGCTACCGGCGCATGTGGCTGTCCATCTTGTTCAGCAATTTGGGTGGACAAATCACCATGCTGGCACTGCCGCTCACAGCAGTCTTCTTGCTTGATGCAACGCCTACTCAGATGGGGCTGCTTACGGCGATGGAAATTGCCCCCTTCGTGTTGTTATCTCTGCCGGGCGGCGTGCTCATTGACCGCATGCGCAAGTTGCCTTTGTACATTGCTGGTGAAATATTCATGGGTTGCACCTTGCTGCTCATTCCCTTGGCTTGGGCCATCGACATGTTGACCATGCCCTTGATGTATGTTGTCAGTTTTGCATTGGGCACGGTTTACACCATTGCAGGTTCTGCGTCGCAAATTGTGCTAACACAGCTGGTGGGCCGCGAGAAACTGGTAGAGGCTTACTCTCAAAATGCCATCGCGGGCTCTATGGCCGAAGTCTTAGGCCCAGGAATGGCCGGCCTTTTGATCCGCGTCTTTGGTGCGCCTTTGGCTTTGGTCATGGATGCTTTCTTGTTGATCGGGTCTGTCGTCATGCTGCGTGGTATTCGAATACATGAGGTCGTTCCGCCAAGGTCGACATGGAAAGACAGATCCTTCAAAGAAGAGTTAATGAAAGGCGTGAACTTTGTTAAATCTCAAAAGATGCTCATTGAAATGGCTGCCACAGTGGGCGCTTGGCAGTTCTTTGCGCAGTTGGCCTTGTCCGTTCAAATCATTTTTGCAGTCAAAGATCTGGGTTTGGACGAGACCTTGGTCTCGATGAGCTTTGTGGCTTTGGGCATTGGCTCTGTATTAGGTGGCATGGCGGGTCCCAAAATTTCAAATCATTTTGGCCCAGGGCCAGCACTGGTCCTGGGTATCGCCATTACATCTGTTGGTTGGATTAGCTTGTTGGTTCTGGAAGGTCTGTTGCCCAACCTGATTTTGTTCTCATGGATGCTTCTGTGCTTTAGCTGGGGCGCCACTTTGCTGTTTGTGAATTTTTTATCATTAAGACAATCCTTCACACCTACGGAGTTGCTGGGCAGAATGACCACCACCATGCGCTGGCTTATCTTGCTACCTGCTGGCCCGGGTGCGATATTGGGAGGCTGGATGGCAGAGCATTGGGGCATGCGAAGCTCTTTGTGGGCAGCTGGTGCAGGCACCCTTTTGGTAGCCCTCATTGCTTATGCCAGGCCTTATTTAAAAAGCCTTAAAGTGCTGCCTGAAATCAAGCCTTAAATGGCCATGGATTCATGAACTTTGGGTACAGCCGCCAAGAGCGTTTGGGTATATGTGTGCTGAGGCGCTGAATAGATAGTGGCGGCATTTCCCTGCTCTACCACATGACCCTTGTTCATTACCAACAAGGTGTCTGACATGTAGCGCACCACTTCTAAATCGTGAGAGATGAACAAATAACTTAGCCCCAAATCTCTCTGTAAATCCTTCAGAAGATTTAAAACCTGGGCTTGCACCGATACATCTAAGGCTGAAACAGCCTCGTCCAAAACAACCACTTCAGGGGACAAACTCAGCGAACGTGCAATGGCAATGCGTTGGCGTTGACCGCCTGAAAATTCGAAGGGATAGCGTTTTAACGCCGATGAGGGCATGCCAACTTTGTCGAGCAATGCCAAAGAGCGCTTTTCCCATTCAGCGGGTCCATTGCCAATACCGTGCAACTGCATAGGCTCACTCAAAATTTCGGCCACCGTGAACCGAGGGTTCAAAGACGCATAGGGGTTTTGAAAAACAATTTGAAGGCGGCGTTTGTACTTTGCAAATTCTGAGTTCGACATCTCTAGCAAGTTTTTGCCATCAAACAACACCTTGCCCGCAGTGGCCTCATGCAATTTGAGCAAACACAAACCCACTGTTGTTTTGCCAGAACCAGACTCTCCGACCAAGCCAACGGTTTGACCTCGGTGCAATTGAAAACTCACATCTTCGACGGCGACAAAATCATCTCGCTTGAACCAATTCCCAGTTCGTGGAAAGACTTTACGCAGGTTTTGAACTTCCAACAGCACATGTGCAGGTGATGCGGGTGTACTTGCCAAGTCAACAGGGTTAACTCTTGATGACATCAATTCAATTGGACTGCTGTCATTTACCGTGTCGATAGGCTGCGCGCTCATCCAATCGTCGATGGTCAACAATCTCTTGCCCTGACGTTCAACACTGGGCCGGCAACTGAGCAATGCTTTGGTGTAGGCGTCTTGCGGTGAACTGAAGATGGCTTTTACAGGTCCTGCTTCTCGAACAGTCCCTTTGCGCATAACCACCGCATGATCGGCCACCTCACTGACCAGCCCTAGGTCGTGTGTGATGAACAACATGGCCATTCTTCTGCGTTCACGCAGTTCGGCCAACAACATCATGATCTGGCGTTGCACCGTTACATCCAACGCTGTGGTTGGTTCATCGGCAATTAACAACTCGGGTTCACAGGCCAAGGCCATGGCAATCATGACGCGCTGCTGCTGACCACCCGACAATTCGTGCGGGTAGGCATTGATGCGTTTTTGCGGTTCAGGAATGCCTACTTCGGCAAGCAAATCACATGCTCGATTTAAGGCCTCCTTACTGCCTATACGCTTGTGGATGCGAAGCATTTCTGCCAATTGATAACCCACGGAATAGACAGGGTTCAGTGACGTCATAGGGTCCTGAAAAATCATGGCAATGCGTGAGCCACGAATCAATTGCCACTCGGGCCGGGTGAGGTTCAACAAAGAGCGACCGTCATATTCAATTTGAGAATGCAGCGCAACTTTGGCATTTTGGGTGGGCAAAAGTCCCATGATGGCCAGCGCACTGACCGATTTACCGCTACCTGACTCCCCCACCAAAGCAACCGTGCGTTCACGAGGAATCACAAATGAAACTTCTTCAACGGCTCGTACCGGTGCCTTGGAGGCACTGATGAAATCAACTGTGAGGTTTTTAACCTCCAACAAATTGTCAGAAATGTTGGCGATGGGTGGAGGTGAACGACGTGTAGCCATGCTTCAAATAATTTCTAAAGAGGGAACTCAGTGAATCACTTTAGGATCCAAAGCATCACGCAATGAATCGGTGAGTAGAGACAAAGCAGTGACAAAAATTGACATGGCCAAAGTGGCAGCAAGCAATTGCCACCAAATGCCCACCAACAAGTCGTTTTGAGCTTCGGTCAGCATGGTTCCCCAAGAGACGCCATCGACCGGCACACCAAAACCCAGGAATGACAAGATGACCTCGGCTTTAATGCACGAGACTGTCAGCAACGAGAATTGAACCAAAATAACATGGCTGACGTTGGGCAAAATGTGCACAAACATGCGACGACTGTGCGAAGCACCTATGGCATCAGCAGCACGAACATACTCGCGGTTACGGTGCTTTAGGTATTCACCGCGCATTAAGCGGTAAGTACCCGTCCAACCGGTTGTACCCAAAATAATGACCACGGCCATGGTGCCTTTGGTGTTAAGCACGGCCGCAATAGCCAAGATCAACAAAATACCAGGTATGGAGTGAAAAACGTTGTAAAGCCAATTGCTCAAATCGTCCACGATGCCGCCATACCAGCCCGATACAGCGCCCAAGACAGAGCCCAACAAAGTGGCCATGAGCGCGGCAGCCAAACCCACCAAGATGCTGGTTTCAGCACCCTTGATGGTTTTGGCCAAAACATCTCTGCCCCACTTGTCTGAGCCCATGGGCAAACTTGTGGCCAAAGCATTCACTTTGTCGCCACTGGGCTTGACCGCTTTTTGCGCTGAAGCCCATTGGGCCGCAATTGGATCGGCGATTTCTGTGGGCGTTGGCTCGTACAACACAACTTCAGGCAATGATTTTGCGTCACTTGAAGATTGCATGTCGCCCAAAGCCCAGGAAGGGCGCGCATGACTGACGGCAACCTCTTTCTCCCAATCGGAAGCCACAGAGCCCAACAAAGTGGACAAAACCAACAACAAGCTGAGAATGACAGTGATGCCACTCCAGACCCCTACCCGGTCAGATTTAAAGCGGCGCCATGCCAAGGCCCAAGCACCTTCACTGGCTTGAACTTGGGGCATTGCAACCGAGTTTGAAATAGATGTTTGCATAAAAAGCTTTCAGTGCCGCATCAACGCAGCTGAACGCGAGGGTCGGTGAGACGGTACAACACGTCACCAATCAAATTAAAGATCATGGTTGCAATGGCCACATAAATGGTGACGGCTTTGATGACTGGAAAATCACTGCGTTCAACCGCCAAAATGATTTCGCGGCCAACACCTGGAATACCAAAAAAACGTTCCAGCAAGAAAGCACCCAACAACAAACCAGGCAAATTCGAAATGACAAATGTGATGACTGGAATCAGTGCATTGCGCAATACATGAATGAACATCACTCTGGGCTCAGACAAACCCTTGGCACGCGCTGTGCGAACGTAATCTTGATCAACTTCGTCCAAAACAAAACTTCTGAACAAACGCGTATTGGGCGCAATGCTAACCAGCAAGCCGAGCAAGATAGGCAATGGCGCATAAGTACTGATGTTTTTCCAGTAGTTGTCGCTCCAGCCTTGCACAGGAAACCAGCCCAAGCGGTATGCCAGTACGTATTGACCCAAGATGATGAAGACCAAGATACTGACCGACATCAGTGCGGTGAAAACCACCATGGTGCCCCGATCGATGGAGGAGCCGCGCACCCATGCCAAACCAACGGCCAAAACCAATGCAATCAGGGTTTCAATGACCAACAAGGGGGCCATCAAGGTTAGAGAAGCCGGAAGGCGCGTAGCGAAAATATCGGCAACCGACTCCCCAGTTGTCCAACTGTTGCCAAAATTAAATGACGCAACTTGCTGAACAAAAATCCACAATTGAATGTGCAGAGGTTGGTCCAAACCAAGCTCAGCTCGAATGCTGTCGATTTGCTCCTGATTGGAAAACAAGCCTGCCAACACATAAGCCGGATCGCCACCAATCCAATTGAACAAGAAAAAAACCAACAAAATGACACCTGCCAAAGTTGGAATCATTTGCCATAGGCGTCGAAGGATATAAGCACTCATGCTGAACCCTCCTTAAGGTTTTTGAATGTCATAGTAAATCCAATCACCCAAAATCAAGGGATGTTTGCGGTAACCCTCTACGCGCTGGTGACTCAAGCGTGTAGCGATACCCGTTGAACTGAGCCCCAGAACGCCATTGACTTCCATCAACCGATACAAGTTGTGAAGCACCTTGGTCCGCTCTGGGCCATCTGGCAATCGCTTGAGTTTTTCAAAATTAGCGTCGTATTCCTCATTTTCAAAACAAGCGTAGTTGTTTTGTCCAATGGTTTTGGAGTAGAGCAACTTCATCACAAATTCAGCTTCAGAAGACCGTGTCCAACCCAAGGCCCATGAGGGAATAGCACACTGCTTGCCCTGCTTCAACATTTCAGGAAATTTGTCTTTTTTAACCTTCAACCGAATGCCGATGCGGTCCATCGATTTTTTCCAGAGCTCATCTCGCTCACGATCAATTGAAGATGTAGACGAATAAATGGTAAAAACAAGTGGCTTGCCGTCGGGCATTGAACGGTAACCTTTGGCGTCTTTTTTATAACCAAATTCATCCAACAAAGCATTGGCAGACAAGGGGCTGAACTTCACCAAACTTTTGTAATTTGGGTCGTGACCTGCAATGACCGGTGACACCATTTGCTGCGCTTTAACAGCTTGGCCTTTGCGAATAACGCGAATTTCTTCGTCCACATCAAATGCCATGATGATGGCCCGTCGCAAAGCGATCTTCTCTGGCGTGTAACCGCCAATAACGGGATCTTTCATGTTGAAGAATTGATAACGAATGTCGGGCTCGACGCTTCGGTACATGTTGACCCCCTGCGACACCCAGTTTTGCTGCAAGTCATTTTTGGGCGTCAGTGCCTTTTCAATGAAAGAAGGCGGAACAGCAACCACATCAATTTCTTTGCCGCTGAAAGCCAACCACATTGATTGTGGCTCCTCGATGATGCTTACCTCGACGCGGCCAATTTGCGGCATTTTGCGGCCTTGCATTTGACTTGCAATTCTCAGTTCAACGGGGTTATTGGGCGGCGGTTGAAAATCCCAGACAAAACCAGGGTACTCGGGGTTGGCCTTGAGAATGATCTTTGACCCCCTCACCCATTTCTCGAGAATGTAAGGGCCAGTACCCACAGGGTTGGCCATCAACTCTTCGAAGCCGAATTTTTCAACCACTTCACGGGCCATTCCGCCGGCGAAAGGATTGGTCAGGAGCGATAAAAAATTGCGATCGGGTTGATTCAACTGAATGGCCAAGGTGTAACGGTCAATGACGTAAATTCCTGGATGGCGCTGGTCGTAATCAAATTTGCCATTGGCAACTGCTTTTTTTCGTGAATCGGCAAAGCCAAAAATTTTGTCGTCAAAATCTGAAACTTGTGGGCTTCGGTTTTTGGGGTCTGCGTGCCTGAGCAAGGTGTAAACAAAATCTTGTGCAATGAGCTCTCGGCGCTGCCCTTTGAAAACTTCATGGGGTGTAAAAAACAAACCCTTTTTAACTTTGAAAGTGTATGTTTTGCCGTCAGCCGAAATTTCCGGCATGGCCTCTGCAGCAAGGGGCACGATACGGGTTGGCATTGCCATCCAGTCGTATGTCACCAAGGGCTGAAAGATGGCGGCGGTAATGGTGTTGGAATACAGATCATTGACGCGCACAGGGTCAAAGCCAGTTTCGGGAGAAGGGAATGCAATACGCAAAACCTTATCAGGATCAGCGGGATTGGCCTTTGAATTGGGGACAGGATTGGCCAAGACCAACTGCGTAAAACACATCATGACCAGACAAAAAAAACTGGCACTGAGCTTGAAAAAGCGTGTTCTTTTGTCCCATTGATCAAACAGAACTAATTGCTTGGCAAATTGCACAACCATCCTCTACATAGTAATGACACTGAATGAGAAACAAAAAGACAGTATCAAATATTGAAGGCTTGAAGAATAATCGAATTCGTCATGCCTAACGCTTCATTTTAAAATTAGTAGGGTAATCAGCAGGTCATTGGTTGGCGCATCAGGTAAACCCTTATAGTCAACACTGCGTTCGAAACACACCGTCCAATCGTCATGAACAATCCACTATTGCAAACTTGGCAAACGCCATTTGGTATGCCGCCCTTCGAGGCCATTGAAGCGTCACATTTTGAAGAGGCATTTGAAAAAGCAATTGCGCAGCATCAGGCGGAAATATTGGCCATCTCGCAAAACCCTGAACCTGCAAGTTTTGACAACACATTGCTCGCCCTTGAGGCCAGTGGCGATTTGCTGAACCAAACATCCAATGTTTTTTTCAATCTCAGTTCATCACACAGTTCGCCAGACATACAGCGCATTGAAAGAGACATTGCACCCAAACTGGCTGCGCACGGCGCTGCGCTGTATTTGAACGCGGCGCTGTTTGAACGCATAGAAACTTTAGAAGCCCAAAAGAACCAATTGAAGCTTGATTCAGAAAGCATTCGGCTCATTGAGCGTTATCACTTAGATTTCGTACGCGCTGGCGCTAAGTTGAAAAACCATGACCGCCAACGCTTTGCACAAAATGCCGAAAGACTGGCCAGTTGCTTCACAAGTTTTTCTCAAAACGTTTTGGCGGATGAATCTTCTTTTTGTCTCACCCTCAGCACAGCAGAGGAACTGGCGGGCTTACCAGAATTTGTTTGTCATGCCGCGCAAAAACTCGCCAAAGATCGTGGATTGACTCAAGCCAATGCGCATGCATTTACCCTGTCTCGCTCCTCCATCACACCGTTCATGACCTTTTCTGAGCGCAGAGATCTGCGTCAGCGCATGTGGCAAGCTTGGTGCCAACGTGGTGAACATGAAGGTGCTCACAACAACGAGCCCATCATGAAAGAGATCTTGAAATTGCGCTTGGAACAGGCGCAACTGCTCGGTTACAAAGATTTCTCCGAATATGCCTTGGCCGACACCATGGCAGGCAGTGCACAACAAGCACGCGAACTTCTGACACGTGTTTGGGAACCTGCGCGTCTAAAAGCCATACAAGAGGGTGAAGATCTCAAAAAGCTCTCGGGTTTAAATGATTTGCAAGCCTGGGATTGGCATTTCTGGACAGAGCGTGTGCGCAAAGAAAAGTTCGACTTGAATGAAGCCGAACTGAAGCCCTATCTGCAATTGCACAAAATGATGGAAGCCATGTTTTACGTGGCCAACCGACTTTTTGGCGTGCAATTTAAACAAGTTCAAAACATCGCCAAGTACCATGAAACCGTTACCGGCTGGGAAGTTAGCAACGCGCAAGGCCAACATGTTGGACTATTTTTAAGTGACAATTTTGCTCGCAGCACCAAACGGTCTGGCGCTTGGATGAGCACCTACCGAGACCCTATGCACCTGCATACATCGGTGCGCCCCATTGTGGTCAACAACAACAATTTTTCACAAGGGCCAGAAGGCCAACCAACCCTTCTCAGTTTGGACGACGCCAGAACCTTGTTCCATGAATTTGGACATGGCCTTCATGGCTTGTTGTCCCAGGTGCGATATCCCAGACTTTCAGGCACCAGCGTGCTGCGAGACTTTGTAGAGTTCCCTTCACAAGTCTACGAAAACTGGCTGATGCAACCTCAAATATTGAAGCAATTTGCATTGCATGCTGAAACTGGCCAACCGATGCCAGACCTTTTAATTCAAAAGATTTTGGCTGCGCAGACATTCAACCAAGGCTTCACCACCGTGGAATATGTTTCTTCGGCACTGGTTGATTTGGCATTGCATGAAACGACCAACATAGAGGCCATAGACTTCAAAGCCTTTGAACATGAAGCCTTGAAATCCATCCAAATGCCACCGGCCATTGGCATGCGCCATCGTTTACCGCACTTCTCCCATTTGTTCTCGTCCAACAGCTATGCTTCTGCTTACTACGTCTACATGTGGGCTGAAGTATTGGACGCTGATGGCTTTGATGCCTTCCTCGAGGCAGGTGATTTGTTTGCACCAGAACCTGCACAAAAACTATACGAGCACATCTACTCTGCTGGCAACAAACAAGACCCTATGCAAGCCTACATTGCCTTCAGAGGTCGCGCGCCCACCGTCACACCCTTGCTCTCCAAGCGAGGACTAGCCTAGGACAGTTACACGTCAGACGAAAAAAAGCCCCGACTCGAGCGGGGCTGAAAGTTGGCCCCGAAGGGCCTTCTCGTTTGAACTGATGATTCGAATTAACGAACGACGGCGATTTGTTCGCGCTTGCCGCCTTTGTAGGTGTACAAAGTCAAGGCGCCATTCTTGATGTCGCCTTTTTCGTCAAATGCGATATTGCCTGTGACGCCTTTGTAGTTGATCGCCTTCAAAGCGGGCAAGTATTTGGCTGGATCTGAAGAACCCGCAGTGACCATGGCTTGAGCCATGACTTTTACAGCGTCGTAAACGTAAGGTGCATACACTTGCACGTCGGCGTTGAACTTGGCTTTGAAGTCAGCACGGAACTTGTCCATGCCAGCTTTTTGTTCGCCTTCAACACCACCGGCTTCAGCGCAGAAAACATTTTCGTCGGCCATGCCTTCAGCAGCCAATTTGGCCAATTCGGATGTGCAGATGCCATCGCCGCCCATGAACTTGGCGTTGATGCCAAGTTGCTTCATTTGCTTGAGCATGGGGCCTGCAACCGCGTCCATGCCACCGAAGAACACAACATCAGGCTTCTTGCCTTTGATGGTTGTGAGGATGGCGTTGAAGTCGGATGCTTTGTCTGTTGTGAACTCGTGAGC
>JACCDK011442775.1_pt1 | contig 17145 bp, 7 predicted proteins | sample 7445871 | NCBI WGS metagenome assembly JACCDK01 (sample SAMN15323436, study PRJNA562643) | freshwater metagenome | isolation source: river surface water | place: USA:Blue River Watershed | collected 2017-08-15
AAAATGTAAATTGTTCCTTCTGCGGAAGAAAAGAAGATGAAGTAAAAATGCTCATTGCGGGATTGCATGGACATATTTGCAATGACTGCGCTCAACAAGCGCATCGTATCATCTCAGACGATATCAAGGAAGAAAAAACAGAGAAGCCTGTTGCTTTCAAGAATTACAAACCTGCTGAAATCAAAAAACACTTGGATGAGTACATCATTGGACAAGAAGACGCCAAAAAAGTACTCAGTGTGGCTGTTTACAATCACTACAAACGATTGTCTCAAAAAGCAACAAAATCCAAAAATGATGAGATTGAAATTGAAAAATCAAACGTCATTTTGGTGGGTGAAACGGGAACAGGTAAAACTCTCTTGGCCAAGACCATTGCCAAAATATTGAACGTGCCTTTTGCCATTGCAGATGCGACAGTATTAACAGAAGCAGGCTACGTAGGAGAGGATGTAGAGAGCATCTTATCCAAACTTTTGCAAAACGCAGACTTTGATGCACAGCGTGCAGAGCGTGGAATTGTATTCATTGATGAGATTGATAAGATTGCGAGAAAAAGTGACAATCCCAGCATTACCCGTGATGTCAGTGGCGAGGGTGTTCAGCAAGGTCTTTTAAAACTGTTAGAGGGAAGTGTTGTTGGCGTTCCCCCGCAAGGAGGAAGAAAACATCCCGAACAAAAATTGGTACAGATAGACACCAAGAACATTCTGTTCATTTGCGGTGGTGCTTTCGATGGCATTGACAAAATGATTGCCCGACGCATCAATACCACGGCCATTGGATTTAGCAATGCTACCAAAGCCAAGGACAGCCATCTTCTTTTAAAATACATCACACCATTGGATTTAAAAACCTTTGGATTGATTCCAGAGTTGATTGGTCGTTTTCCAGTACTTAGTTATTTGGAGCCGCTAGATGCAGAGGCATTGAGAAGAATTTTGACAGAACCTAAGAATGCCTTAATCAAACAATACGTCAAGTTGTTTGAAATGGATGGCATCCGCATATCCTTTGATAAAAAAGCCATTGATTTCATTGTAGAAAAGGCACTAGAGTACAAACTGGGAGCCAGGGGATTGCGTTCCATCTGTGAAGCCATCATGAATGACATGATGTTTGAATTGCCATCTAAACCCGAGGAAAAGGAAGTGAAAGTCAATGCAGAATACGCCAAGAAACAATTTGCCAAGTCGGGTATGTTGGATAATGCGGCGTAATATTTTTTTGAAATATTTTTTATTTCCATATTTCTTGCCAATAAAAAAGCCCCGAATCCTCGGGGCTTTTATTTGTTATGAAGTACAACTATTTACTCACTACCATTCTCATGGTTTTCAATTCACCATTTTGCAATAGCTCTACCATGTACACACCATCGGCCAAGGTTTGACCAAAGTCCAATGTGGTGTTCAGTGCGCCTTCTACTGAGAACTGATTGTTGTACACCGCACGACCTCTGGCATCGGTCACTTTTACATTCAATGCCCCTTCAAATCCTGTGATGCCAAAGTTCACCGTTTGACCATTGTTGGGGTTGGGATAGATGGTGGCCGTGATGCCGTTCTCTGAACGCTCATACACATTGATCTCCTCTTCGATGGTTGGCATTCCTGCAGCACCCAATGTCTTAACACACGATACAGAACTATATGGAGTATATGTTTGGTTATCAAAATGTTTTACTGCAATTCTAACGTCATAACGCTGTGCATTGGCCATGCCCGCAACCTGATTCAAAGCCAAAGATCTAATTCCTCCTACACTTCCATCCACCACAACCGGCAGATTTTGTGTGGGAGACATCATGCTCCACTCCCAACGGTAGCGACTAACACCACATACTGATCTGTTGGTTACAACGGAAGATGTTACACTCTTGAATGCTGGACATGCATCTGCTGCTCTTACAACAACTGGAGCCTCTGGTGCCAATAAAATATTGCTCACCACATTGCCATTGGCCCACAATGGACTCATATCTCCATGAGCATCCAACAACTCATAGTAAACATCTACTTTAAAGTACTCCGTCAATGTAGTGCTACCTACGTTGGCAGGGAAAATTCGTCCCAATTGGGTGATGGTTGAAGCGACACTTCCAGTACCTGCAGGTATGGCATAAATCCATTGTGCTGCAGCGGATAAATCATTACTGGGTAGACGGTGCACGTTATAGTATTTAGCGTTTGATCTGAATCTAACTTTAAAGTTCTGACAAGAACTATTAAATGTATTGGTGTAGTTTGTAAAAATTTGATTGTCCGACTCACTGCCTGAGAGATAAGCCAATGCCAATTGACATGTTCCAGGCAAGCTATTGGCGTTCTTTACACACAAATAGTATAGCGTTCCAGGAGTTAATTGATCAAACAAGATGGTCTCATTACCAGCATCTGTAGATGTTCCCATATCGGATGGTGTTACATCATTTTCTGAAACAACCGGAATCATTAATCCACTCAAATCTGTTGGATTCTCATACAACAATAGAGCATTATCATCTGCGACCGTTGTTGAACCTTTCAAACCAATTCTGATGGCATTCTTCTGTGCAACAAATTTATACCACATGTCATTTCCTGAAGAACCTGTTTGGGTACTGTTTGTTGCATTCAACAAGTTACATGACAATTGGATTTGAGCACCAGTACCAAATTGAGTAATGGGAGTAACAGCAATAGCATCTGATGGAGTATCTCCAGGAACAGAAGATAAACATCCTTCGTTCACTTGACCATCACAATCATCATCTGCGTTATTGACACACAATTCCATTGCTCCAGGATAAGTGGTACTAACCGCATCATTACAATCCGTATTGTTGGTTACATAGCCTGCTGGCAGTGAACAAGCTTGAGTGCTGGAAGAAGTACTTCCGTAAGTATCATTATCAGCATCTGCATAATAAGTGGTTTGAACTCCTTCATCTGTCGATCCATCGCAATCATCATCAACGGTGTTACACGTTTCTGTTGCACCAGGGTAAACAGCATTATTTGCATCATTACAATCCGTGCTGTTAGAAACATAGCCTGCGGGAGCACTACATGCTGTTGTCGTAGAAGACAATTCACCAAATGTGTCATTATCAGCATCCGCATAGAAGGTAGATTGAACACCCTCATCCGTAGTTCCATCACAATTATCATCCACTCCGTTACAAGCTTCTGCTGCACCCGGATTTACCGCTCCATTATTTACATCACAATCTGTGCTGTTGGCTACAAAACCTGATGGTGCTGTACAAGCCAATGTGGTGATGTTTAAATCTCCATAATTATCGTTGTCTGTATCATCGTAGAATGTAGTTTGAACTCCTTCGTCGGTTGTTCCATCACAATCGTCATCCACTGTATTACAAGTCTCTGTTGCGCCAGGATAAACGGTATTGCTCGCATCATTACAATCAGTGCTATTGGATACATATCCGGTAGGCGCACTACATGCTGTTGTTGTAGATGACAACTCTCCAAAGGTATCGTTGTCCGCATCTGCATAGAAAGTAGATTGAACACCTTCGTCAATCGTTCCATCACAATTATCGTCAATTGTATTGCATGTTTCAGTGGCACCCGGATACACACTTGCACTTGCATCATTACAATCCGTGCTATTAGAAACATATCCAGCAGGCGCGCTACAAGCGGCTGTGGTGGAAGCTAACTCACCAAAAGTATCGTTGTCAGCATCTGCATAGTAAGTAGTTTGAACACCATTGTCTATGGTTCCATCACAATCATCATCTACTGTATTACAAGTCTCAGTGGCTCCGGGATAAACAGTGGCACTGGCATCATTACAATCGGTACTGTTGGAAACATAACCTGCTGGCGCACTACAAGCGGTTGTCGTAGATGACAACTCTCCAAATGTGTCGTTGTCAGCATCTGCATAATAAGTGGTTTGAACTCCATCATCTACCGTTCCATCGCAATCATCATCAATCGTATTACATGTTTCTGTCGCACCTGGATAAACAGTCGCGCTGGCATCGTCACAATCCGTATTGTCAGTGACATAACCTGTGGGTTGACTGCAATCATTCACTGTGGAACCGACAGCTCCGTAAGTATCACCATCCACATCGGCATAATATGTATTCACTTGTTGGAAAGTGATATCCGATCCATTGTCACTTCCATCAATAGCAGGTGCATCACTAATGATGCGAATTCTGTATCCGCTACCCGCGGTGATATTGGAAGTTGTAAAGTTGTAGGAAAAAGATTGACTTCCTGTCGCATCGCCAGCAACTGTTCCTAAAGTAGAGGCAGTGGCAAAAGATCCAGAGGCATCAGACAATTGGATCGTAAAAGTGGTAGAAGAACCAAAACTAGCAGCATTGGTATAGGTAAAAGGAATACTGGTTGCACCCGCGCCCGGACAAATGGTTGTGGCTACAGAACCTGTTGTGATTGAGTTGGCAGCTGGAACCAATTCACCTGTGGACAACAAAGTCGCGTTGTAGTAGTAGGTACCATCATAAAAGCGAATCTTCTCCAACTGCGCTGCTGTCAACGCAGTAGCTGAAGTACCAAAATAAATCTTTCCAATAGTACCCGAAGTTCCATTGTATGCACCCTGCCATCCGTTAATGGTGATTTGTGTTCCTGCCCATGCTATGGCCGAACTATTGGCAAAACGAACGATGTGATTATTGACTGTTTCCAAATGGATGGTTGCAATAGAAACCAAATCAAATGTTCCGAAAGTTACATCACGGTTTTCGGTGATATTAATGGTAGAAAACGCTCCACTGTCGCCAATCATGTTAGCGGTACATACATAATCCAAAGCATTTGGATTCAGGTGCAATACCCCTCCATTCAATTGAAACTCACCGCCATTGGCCACAACAGCGGCCAACAACAAGGTGTCTCCATTGGGCATCTTGATGGTGGGTGTACCGGTTGTATTCATGAACAACGTATCAGAAACAATTACCTTTCCATCGATGGTAATGCTTGTGGTATTGTGATTGAACAAACGGTTGATGGCATTATCTACATAACGCGCACCAGTCACCACTTGATCAGCAGATCCACTCATTTTCATGGTACCGTTCACAGCATTGATTGTGACGCCACTGATGGAACCTTTGGCCTCAGTTGTAGAAAGGTTCACATTGATGGAACCCGCACCGCTGACGTTGTCATTGGTATACAACAACCCACCATTGACCACATGGATATTTTCTCCAGTGCCAATGTAGAACTGGGCTTTCGTTGTCATTCCCAACAACAACAAAAACGCGATTATTAATGTATTCTTCATTTTCATTTTTATACGATCTAATTACTTCTTACTTCCTTTTTCTAATCTGTCCAAACGCTCCATCAACGCATCGATTTGCGCTTGTTGGCGCTCAATGGTTTGTTGTTGTGATTGCACCATCTTAACCGTCATACTGTGCAAAGCCTGATAGTTCATGGATTTGGTTTGCATCTCGTCAGAACCCGTTAAAACCATTTCAGGAAACAATGCTTCTACTTCCTGCGCGATGAAACCGTATTGCAATCCCTTGTCCTCAGACTTTCCTTGGTTCCAATAATAAGTTACCGGACGCAATTGCATGTACTTGTTCAGAGCCGCAGCATCTACATTCTGCACGTTATTTTTCAAGCGCTTATCCGATTGAGCAAATAATGTGTTGTAATAAATACCAAAACAACTCAAATCGTAGGTATTGATTCCGCCTCCCCAACCTGCAGGCCATCCGGATGAATATCCGCCGTTTTGGTCTGGAACAATCATGCGTGATTGTCCAGTTCTGTTCATGATCATCATTTTACTGCTGGCAGTTGCTAAATCCAATCGCCAGTTATTGGCAATGACCAATTGGTCAGTTCCCGCATTGTCTAATCCCATAGAATAACCAGCTACACCCTCAATATCCCAACTTTGGTAAGGATTACCACCACCTGGCATAACCCGCAATGCGCTGATAGCATGAGCCCCTGTATTGGAATTATTGGTGTTGTGTAAGTATAGTGTAGGTACACTATTCACAGAAGGGGAAGAAACTCCCGTAACAAAAGACTCCGCATTTTCAACATGCAATGGCGTCGTTGGAGAAGTTAATCCAATACCCACACTTCCAGAATTGGTCAAAACACCCGTGTTTGTAATTGCACCCACATTGGTAAATGGTCCGTTGTTGGTCAACGTTCCTGTACCTGTGAAAGTCAAGTTGTTGGTGCCTTTGGCAATGGTTGTATTTTCAGACAATGTTCCTCCCAATTTCACTTCTGATGGAGAAGCTGTCAAACCGTTGGATGCAGTGGTAATACCATTTACATTGTTGATGGTGATGTTTCCTGCAGCTGCCGTTGGTTTCACTTTGATACACCAAACGATAGAGGTGTTGATGGGTCTTGTTTCTGCATCACCCCCTGAAATAGTGTGGGTATGATCACCGTTGGACGTTGAAGTAGTAGCTGCAACATCAACGGAATGGGCATGATCACCATTGGTTGAAGAAGTAGTACCAGGAACATCAATGGTATGGCTATGATCTCCTGCCCACCAAATATCCAAGGCAGTTGTATATACCTCATTCAACTCACCCCAAGTGTAATCATAACCTGTCGTAGTATTCCAACCGTTATTGTATGCCAAACCCGGATTCCATTGTCCTCCTGTAGCATTGTGTCCATGGGTATGGTTACCATTTGTCGAAGAAGTAAATGCACTTGGATCTACCCAGTGATTGTGTCCACCTGTGGTGTTGGTGTTCACTGATGCAGGATCTACACTGTGTGTATGTGCTCCCGCTGTGCTCACTGCAAAAGGAACAACGGGAAGTTTGGTGGCACCCGCTTGATCTGTACCAGCGGTGCTGCCTCCTCTTAAAAATCTTCCAGTACTGTTGATGTCCTTCAAAGTGAATGTTGTCGCTGTGCTGGAAGCAATAAATTGCGAAGCATACGTACCATTGAAAGTTTGGAACTCAGGATAATCTGCCCAATTGTAGGTGCCTCCAGATAAAGGCAACAAATATCCAGGAGGATTGGCGTTGCTCGGCCAACCCACCACATATCCCAAATCTTGGTTATTGCTTACTTGCGACATTTTGGTCCATGATGAACCATTCCAGTAATAAAAACCCTCTTCCAATCCACCCGTACCGTTGCAATACACCATCAACCCTGTTGCAGGCGATGCGATGGTTGTATTATCTGTCAACGATGTTAACGCAATACGAGGGGCCAAGAAACCTTTGTCCGTGGCGTCGATTTGAAATTTAGCTGATGCATCCGGCGTGCTTGTGCCAATGGCTACTTGCGCTTTAGATATCCCTGTAATACCTAAGGCCAAAACAAAAAATAAAATATACTTTTTCATTGCTCTATTTTTCAATTTTTAATTTCCCAAATAAATAAAGGTGTTCACACTTAAACTCTGGGGTGTGACATCCAAGCTCTGTTGAGTAACTCCTCCATTTAATGGAACTTGAACAATTCCATAACCCGTGTAACGATCTGCTGGAGCGTGGCACCAATTCAGGTTTGCCTCCTTCATGGCCACAACGCTAGAAGAAATAAACTGAACGTTTCCATCTGAGCCTGCTATTCTGCCATTCAATGTCACATTGGGCAATTGATTTTGTGCAATGGTGCGAGAATTGCTTCCGCTCACACTTCCCAATGCTGTTCCATTTTGCATCAATACTGCATTACTGGCATTGGGCAAATTGGTTCCAACGCCCAATGTTGTAGCTCGCGTTTGTTGATCTGCGGTCAGTGTTGATTTTGCACGACCATCCAACTTGATCCATCCATCGTGATCAGCCGATTGAATTCCAGTCTTCACATCACCATAGGTATGATTGGATACCACTGGAGACGTTATATTGGTAATATTATTGGTAATATTTACACTACCCGCTGCAGCCGTTGGTTTCACTTTGATACACCAAACGATAGAAGTATTGATGGGTCGTGTTTCAGCATCACCTCCAGAAATAGTGTGGGTATGGTCGCCGTTGCTTGCCGAGTTAAAAGCTGCAATATCAGTGGTGTGTGAATGGCTACCGCTCGATGAGGTATTGATATTAGACGGAGCTGTACTCGTTGTATTGGAAGCCGTTCTCCAATAAAAATTATTGTCCCAATCGGAACCAGCACCAATACCAAAATTACTATTCCCCGCAGCACCAAAGTTCTCCGCAAAAAAAGCATCATTGTAGGTATGGGTATGCGCCCCGTCTGTGCTGCTCGTTGTACTGGGAGGATCAACAGAATGCACGTGCGCCCCTGCTGTACTCAATGCAAAAGGAACCACCGGTAATTTGGTGGCACCCGCTTGATTGGTCCCCGCAGTGCTTCCGCCTCTTAGGAATCGACCTGTACTGTTGAGGTCAATCAAAGTAAACGTGGTTGCAGTGCTGGAAGCAATAAATTGCGAAGCGTAAGTGCTGTTGAAAGTCTGAAACTCGGGATAATCCGCCCAGTTGAAAGTGCCCCCTGACAAAGGCAACATAAATCCGGGAGGGGTGTTGTTGCTGGGCCATCCCAACACATAACCCAAATCCAAGTCATTGCTTACCTGCGACATTCTGGTCCATGAAGAACCATTCCAGTAATAAAAGCCCTCTCCTAATCCACCGGTACCATTGCAATACACCATCAAACCTGTAGCAGGCGATGCGATGGTTGTATTATCTGTCAACGAGGTTAAGGCAACACGAGGCGCCAAGAATCCTTTGTCCGTGGCGTCAATCTGAAATTTAGCCGAGGCATCGGGTGTGCTCGTGCCAATGGCCACTTGGGCATTTCCTGCGATAGAACAAACCGCAAAAACAAATAAACTCGTTAATTTTTTCAACATTAATTTTCTATATTTTATTTCCATATTTCAAATTCAAAAGTGTACACCATATCAACTACCGTTGCGAAATAGCCACTGCTCCATGCACTTAAACCTGCGCCATTGTTCCAAGTTGAAATCACCCGGAAAGTATTGGATGAATAGGGCACAACATACAACTGGGTGCTCCATGATCCACTATACACAACGCCTCCACTGGCAGGGATTAAACTTTTACCCGTATTGGCTATTCCAGTGCTCCAAAGTGTAGCATTAAAAAGAGGATTGCGGTTGGCTGCAGTATTGAAAGTCATGCCCGTGGGCAATTGGAACAAGTAGTCACCAGAACCCGCAGTTCCTCCCGCCATTCCCAATTGATATTTCAATTTCACTTTGTTTCCGCAATCTTCCCAGGTGATTTGGTCAATCGCGCGGGTACCCGTTGTAGGTGCTGTGGTTGTAGCGGTTAATACGATTCCCGTTTGGGTGTTCAAGGTTGGGGTTGGCGTTAAAACATTCCATGAGGATCCGCTGTACACACGGAAGCCTGCGGGACTGCAATCGGTACAATACAAAACCAATCCCGTTGCAGGAGAAGCAATCGCATTCATCTGGGTCTGCGTCAACCGAGGCAACAATGCGCCTTGATTGGTAGCATCCACTTGCAATTTGGCAGACGCATCGGGTGTAATGGTTCCCACAGCGGCATTGCCCATGATCTCGACATTTCCTGTACCCGTGAAATCCAAATCATATCCAGCCTTATCGATGGTTGTTGTTTCAGACAACGTACCGCCCAATTTGACATTGGAAGGATTGGCCGTTAATCCATTGCTTCCTGAAGTAATTCCTGTTACGTTATTGATGGTGATATTTCCAGCAGCAGCCGTTGGCTTCACTTTGATACACCAAACTATTGACGTGTTGATGGGACGTGTTTCTGCATCACCTCCTGAAATGGTGTGGGTATGGTCGCCGTTGGTTGCTGAGTTGAAAGCTGCAATATCAATAGTGTGGGCATGTGATCCAGCCGAAGAAGTTGGAACAGCATTTAATCCAAGTCCTCTATCCGTAGTTGATGCAGAACCTTCACTCCATCTTCCATTCCCTGGATCAAAAGCCCCCGCATCCTCATTGCCTCTTCTGTGTAAGGTGTGTGAATGTGCCCCATCCGTGCTACTTGCCGTGCTTGGAGGATCAACAGAATGCACGTGCGCTCCGGCTGTGCCAATGGCAAAAGGAATGACCGGCAATTTGGTTGACCCTGCCTGATCTGTACCTGCGGTGCTGCCGCCTCTTAAAAATCTTCCTGTGCTGTTCACATCCTTCAAAGTGAAAGTGGAGGCATTGCTTGAAGCAATAAATTGTGAAGCATAGGTATCATTAAAGGTTTGGAACTCTGGGTAATCTACCCAGTTATAAGTCCCACCTGACAATGGCAACAAGTAACCGGGAGGGGTAGCATTGCTCGGCCATCCTACCACATAACCCAAGTCTTGGTTGTTGCTCACTTGGGACATCTTGGTCCAAGAAGAACCATTCCAATAATAAAAGCCTTCTTCCAATCCACCCGTGCCATTACAATAAACCATCAAACCCGTTGCTGGTGACGCAATCGTTGTATTATCTGTCAACGACGTTAAAGCCACCCGAGGAGCTAAGAAACCCTTGTCGGTAGCGTCAATTTGAAACTTGGCCGATGCATCTGGATTGCTTGTTCCAATAGCTACCTGAGCATGAACCCCAAAAACAAAGAGAATTGCAATGATGGTAAAAATTGTATTTTTCATCCGTTTAATTTTTCAATTTTGATTAAATTATTATTGAAACCATTTCCTATAATTAGGATTATACGATAAGTATTCCCATTGGTTACATCGGTCATGGTTACTCGTTGAACATTGCCTTGGTAGGGAAAACTGTAACCCAGTGGTTGAGACCAATCAGTACTGATGGTGTAGTTGTTATAGGTAAAAACATTGTAAGAACCCGTAGACGCTGATCCAAATACGGCCTCATCTGACGCCAACACAACGATAGATCCTGTTGTTGTAGCAAATTGCAAACTTCTATTCCCACTGGGAGCACACTGCACTTTTAAATTTCCCAAAGTTACCGGCACGCCAGAATTGACGCGGGCTGTAATAAAATTAGGAGTTGCAGCGTAGATGTCCCCATTGGCGTTGGCACCCAATTGCGCCGCATCAGTAACTTGCGTTAATCTTACACCGCTAAGGTTGGATGTTCCGCTATTCACTTCAAGCTTATTGGCTGGACTTGCTGTTCCTATTCCAACCTCGCCACCTGTGAATCCAAAATCATTTCCTGCCTGTACGATGGTTGTATTTTGAGACAAAGAACCTCCCAACTTTTCCTGTGCCCCGCTGTGCACAACTCCGTTATTGGCAGAAGTGATGGTTGAAGTTTGATTAACGATGGTTAACTGACCACTGGTTGATGTTGATTTTACTTTGATGCACCAAACCACCGAAGTATTGATGGGTCTGGTTTCCGCATCTCCTCCTGTTATGGTATGGCTATGCCCACCAGCAGATGCAGAGGAAAACGCTGCAATGTCTATGGTGTGGCTGTGATTTCCTTGCCAATCTGTAGCACGCCAATAGGTGCCACCGCCATCATCATCCAAACTGGTACTACCTCCGCCCCAGTTGTTCCAGTCATCATTGTTAAAAGACATATTGTGTTGATGACCTCCTGTAGTGTTGGTGTTGGTTGCAGGTGGATCTATAGCGTGCAAATGACCACCAGTATTGGACAAAACAAAAGCAGAAGCAGGGGCAGCAGTAGAAAATCCCTGTTGTGTTCCTGAAACTGTCCCTCCCCTGATAAATCTTGACCCGCCATTTAGGTCTACCAAAGTGAAAGTCGTGGCAGTTGATGAGGCAATCAATTGAGAAGGCGTTGCAGTATGCATGGCTTGAAACTCCGCATAATCGGCCCAATTGTACGTACCACCTGATAGGGGAATCAAAAAATTGGGTGGTGTGGCATTACTACCCCAACCCAAAACATATCCCAAATCCGATGCATTGGGAAGATTAGAAATGGGTGACCATAGTGAATCATTCCAATAGTAAAAGCCATTGGATAATAATGCTGATCCTGTGCAGTATACCAGCAAGCCTGTTGCCGGTGAACTGATGGTGATTGAATCAGTGTTAGATGACAGAGTAACTCTAGGAGCCAAAAAGCCTGAGCTATCCGCATCAATTTGCAATGCAGCTGAAGCATTTGGCGTTGTAGATCCAATACCTACTTGCGCATGCACCATTGACCCTAATAAGGCCAAAGCGATGATAATGAAAATCTTTCTCATGTGCTTTTCTTGAAAGATTAGATGCGTTCGATGGTAATGTAATTGGTCACATAGCCCGCTCCAATGACCATGGTCACGACATACCCAATTCCATTGGTGGTATCTTGAAAAGTATAACGCTCCACATTCCCCATGTTTTCCAAACTCCATCCTGGAACAATCTTCGCCATGGTGGTATTAACCGTTCGTGCGGCAACATTATAATTGGTGTAGGCTGATCCAGCATACAATGCTTCATCCATTCCATCCATTACAAAAGATCCTGAAACCGTTGAAATCATCAAACTGCGTGGAATGGCCGTAGACAATTGCACACGCACGTTATCCAGAGTAACTGGAACCCCACCTCCTACAGCGGCCGACACGCGTCGCACAACTGGAATGACGTCTCCATTGGCATTGGTTCCCAACTGTGCAGCATTGGTTACTTGAGTCAAACGCACACCGCTTGATCCAGATGCTCCGCTGTTCACCTCCAACTTATTGGCGGGTGTTGCCGTTCCAATTCCCACTTCACCACCCGTGAATCCCAAATCATATCCTGCTTGCGCGATGGTTGTATTTTGAGTCAATGTACCTCCTAGACCAATGGTAGATCCCGTTACCGTCAAACCATTACTGGCACTGCTAACAGAAGCCGAAGAATTTAAAATGGTCACATTGTTTGAAGTTCCGGTTGGTCGAACTTTAATGCACCACACAACGGATGTATTGATAGGTCGGGTTTCCGCATCACCTCCAGAAAGAGTATGGGTATGATCCCCGGTTGAAGAACTGTTGAAAGCTGCTATATCTAAGGTATGACTATGGTCACCTTGCCAGTCTGTTGCGCGCCAGTAGGTTCCCCCACCATCATCTTCTAAACTGGTATTTCCGCCGCAGCAACCATTCCAATCGTCATTGTTGAAAGACATATTGTGTTGATGACCTCCATTGACTGAAGATCCAGTTGATGGCGGGTCAATGGAGTGCGTATGTGCACCGGCTGTTGCTGTAACAAAAGGAATTACAGGCATTGCTGTAGATGCCGCTTGATCCACCCCTGCTGTTGTTCCTCCTCTCAAAAATCTTCCTGAGGTGTTTAAATTTTTCAAAGTGAATGTTGTGGCATTGCTGGACGCGATGAATTGAGAGGCATAGCTGGTATTGAAAGTTTGAAACTCTGGGTAATCCACCCAGTTAAATGTTCCACCGCTCAAGGGCAACATATACGAGGGTGGTGTTGCGTTGCTGGCCCAAGCTAAAACATAACCCATGTCCAAAGAATTGGGAGCATTGTTCATCAAGGTCCACTGGGTACCACTCCAGAAATAATATCCCGCAGCCAAACCTGCTGTTCCATTGCAATAAACCATTAAGCCCGTTGCAGGACTAGTAATCGTAGCCATATCTGAAATAGATGTCAAAGCAACACGAGGAGGTAAAAATCCTTGATTGGTTGCACTGACCTCTAATTTGGCTGAAGCATGGGGTGTATTGGTACCAATACCTATTTGCGCTGTGCTTGTCAAAGAGATACAAGTGGCTGCAAAGAAGAATAAAATTTTATTTCGCATCGTCTAATTAATTTAACCTTTTCAACGCGCGAAATTACCATTAGGTTACAGCATAATTCAATAAACAAAACACCCTTAGGGTATCATCTATTTCTTTGGGGTAAAAGAAAATAACCTAAATTATTGATATTCATTTTTTTAACAATAACATACAGCTTATTTTTTTCTTCCCATTAGGGGTGGATTTCCTGTGAAAATGACTCTAATTCAACTCTGATTCGAAAAATTCAAGCAAATTCTTTTCTTTTGAAATTTCTAATTTCCTTCGAATTTGAGATCGATAATACTCGATGTTCTTTTCAGTGCAGGACAAAAGAGTGGCCATTTCCTTACTGGTATATTTCTGGGTGATGAACAAAACCACCCGCTGCTCATTCTCATTCAGGGTTGGGAACCGCCGTTTTACCCCCTCTACTTTTTTGGTATCCTCACCATCCAAGTTGGCAATAATGGCCAGGTCCTGGTAATTATTGAAGAAGGAACTAAAGTCCAATCGCATTCGCTTTAATAACGTCTTTGAATTGGAATCTACAGTAACGGACTCATCCAAAGATTTAAAAAAACCTTCAATTTGCTTTTTCAAAATGGCCAATTTTGTGACGGTGTTGAGAACCGATTGCAATTTAGAGCTCTTGAATTGCAAATCTTGTTGCAAGCGCGCTTGTTGTTGATTCACCCATTCCAATTGCATCTTTTGAACGTTAATCCTCTCTTCCGCCGCCTTGCCTTTATTTTTTTGCCGATAATAAACAAACAATCCGGCTACAAACAAGGAAACAATCAAAAAAACCAAAGCTATGATGAAATAAATCTGTGCCTTTAGTCTATGGGCTTGAAGCTCATTTTCCTCCTTCTGGATTTCCAAAGCAACGGCCATGTCCTTGCGCTCAGCCAAAATCGAATAGTCCAAAAGCTCCTGGGCATTGCGCTCTTCCTTCAATCTATCTTCCTCTTCTTGACATTGCTTGTAATGATTGAGCGCCACAGCATATTGTGCTTTTTTCTCGTGATAATCTGTCATCATCTGGTGATACTGTTGATTCAACAAGTGATCATTTTGACCCAATTTATCTTTCAAAAGGAAAAAATCACCAGGTAAAGGATTATCGAGAAAAATCAGTGCTTCACAATACAACAGATCAAAATTGGTGGATACTTGACCATAGGAATTCTTCAATCGGTCCAACTCTTTCAAAAGCATGTTGCGATTTTGAAATTTCAATGCAAATTCAAGAAAAACTTCGTCGTAAACGCGATCATAAAAGGAAGATTCAGTGAGTTGATTTTTGGCAAGCGCTAACCAATAACGAAATGAATTCTCCTGATTTTTTAGCGCAAATAGCTTGGCAAGGTTGATGTATTTAATGGCCGCCATGTTGTGCGAAACGCCTTCAGGAATCTGCAAAAAAACCTTTTCCGCCATTTCCAAATTACCCGTTTCCATATGGGACACCCCGATATTGAGGTGATTCACCCAATAATTCTCATTTTTATCGCCTAGGATTTCAAAAATTTCTTTGGCCTCAACAAAGTAAGAGATTGCCGTTTGAAAGAGTCCTTTATTCATGTAGGCAGAACCCAGATTCGAAAGATTGGCTGCAGCATTTTGATTGATTCTATCGCCCCCCGTGTATCGCTCGGTCTCTCTCCAATAAAAAATCGCAGAATCTATGACTTGCGATTGATAATATAGAACACCCAAGTGGGCATAAACATACTGGTATTCGGAAGAATCTGGATTTTGGTCAATCTCCTGCTTAATCGCAAATAAGATTTCCTTAGCCTTTTCAAACTCACCCGTTCCTATGGCCTTTTGAGCCAATTTTATTTTTGGATCATAAATGGAATTAACCAACTCAACATTGGTGTTTCTATTCTCTGTTTCATCACCATAACAAGAAACGAAAACGAGACAAAATGAACCCAAAACAAGGAACAACCATTTGACTTCATTCAGGGTAATGTTTTTGAAATACACCATGCAAATTTCCGAAAAAAAATACCGTGAATTCAATAAAAAAGGGGAAACATGGTTTCCCCTTTCATTTCATTATACGCTGAATTACTTACTCACCACCATTCTCATGGTTTTCAATTCACCATTTTGCAATAACTCAACCATGTAAACCCCATCGGCCAAGGTTTGACCAAAGTCCAATGTAGTGTTCATAGCGCCTTCTACTGAGAACTGATTGTTGTACACCGCACGACCTCTGGCATCGGTAACTTTTACATTCAATGCCCCTTCAAACCCAGTGATGCCAAAGTTCACTGTTTGCCCATTGTTGGGGTTGGGATAGATGGTGGCTGTGATGCCGTTCTCTGAACGCTCATACACATTGATATCCTCCTCGATGGTTGGCATTCCTGCAGCACCCAATGTCTTAACACATTGTGTTGAGCCGTAGGCTGTTTGACTCACTCCATCCACATGCTTAGAGGAAATGCGCACGTCATAGCGTTGTCCATTGGCTATTGCTGGAACGGTATTCAACACCAACACTCTTGACCCACCTACTGGGCCTTGGACCTCCAAAGGCAAAGAAGCCTGGGGATAGACCATGGTCATTTCCCAAACATATCTTGTTGTTCCACAAACAGAACGGTTGGTAGCTATTGAAGAGGTTGAAGACTTAAAGCCTGCAGCGCAACGATCATTCGTCCGTACATTTAAATCGGCCTCACTGGCCAATTGGAAGCTCACTGCTGCATTTCCTCTTGCTGTTGCTGGTGTTACTGTTCCAAAGGCGTCTGCTAAGTTGTACAATACATCAACCGTCACATACACTGTTTGATTGCTTCCACTCAAATTGGCTGGTGTTACTTTACCCAATTGACAGATGGTTGAAGCCACAGTACTCGTCACTGGAATGGCATAAGACCAAGTTGGTGTTCCACTGACATCATTGCTGGCCCATCGGTTAATGGTATATCCAGCAGAGTTTGCCCTAAACTTCACTTTGAAATTTTGACATGCACTTGTGTATACATTGGTACCATTGGTATACAAGGCAATATCCGTTGTAGATGCATTTAAGTTAGAAACAGTTAAGCTTACACTTCCAGCTGTATTGTTGTTGTTTCTTACACACAAATAATATACATCTCCTACAATCAATTGATCAAAGATCATTGTTTCATTTCCTCCATCTGCTGCTGCACCTGTTGCTCCAGGATGTACGTCATTCTCAGATGCAATAGGAATCAATTGAATCGTAGCATCCACAGGAGTTTCATACAACGTCAAATCATTGTCGTCCTCAATCCCTGCATTGCCTATTAACGCGATGCGCATTGCATTTGAAGTAGCTGTGAAACTAAACCACTTGTCCAATCCCAATCCGGGAGACTGAACTGTGTTGATTCCGGTGGCCAAATTAACATTCTGTGTTGCTTGAGATCCTGTTCCGTATTGACCGATATTCAACACATTCACTGCAG
>JACCDK011180075.1_pt1 | contig 17121 bp, 16 predicted proteins | sample 7445871 | NCBI WGS metagenome assembly JACCDK01 (sample SAMN15323436, study PRJNA562643) | freshwater metagenome | isolation source: river surface water | place: USA:Blue River Watershed | collected 2017-08-15
GCCCCTCAAGGTGGTGCTCATCAAGGTGGAGCCCCTCAAGGTGGTGCTCATCAAGGTGGAGCCCCTCAAGGTGGAGCTCATCAAGGTGGAGCCCCTCAAGGTGGAGCTCAAGAAGTTACCCGCATATCACTCAAAGAAGTGAAGAAACCTTTTGACCAAATTGTGTACGCGGATGTTCTGCCGGTCATCGAGGCCGACCAGGCACCATCGCGTACCATTTTGCGGAAATTGACCCCCGACCTCAGTATTCGAAACGGCAAGTTCGGGCCGTATATTTTTTACAAGACGGAGAAGATGGCCAAACCGCGGTTCTTCGACTTGCGCAATTTCGAGAATGGATTCGGCATTTGCGAGAAAGAAGAGTTGATTGATTGGATAAGAAAAACACATAAGATTGCTGTATAAACCTTTGCACATTTAAAACGCCGATTATATAACCTGAAATCACCGAAGGCGATTTCTCGGATATAAAAGGTGATTTATAAGTTGCAAAGTGACAGTTACCTAAGCACGTTCAAAGATGCCGACCAGAGGTCGGCATTTAGAATGTGCAAAGGTGTAAAGCCGACCCTTTGGGTCGGCGACTGACTGATAAGTTTACCCAAAGGAAACAAGCGACGCGACTGATTATTTGACATATCAATATTATATATAATTGATATGCCAACCGGTGATAGTATTTTTTCAGACACGAAAAAACAGTTTGTATATGTGATTCTGACATTTATCGCGAGTATTGTGTATTTGAAAAAGAAATGGTATGAGTATTGGGGATTATGGATGTTGGCGTTGTCCTTTGTTTTATTCATTGTATTCACGATGGCATCTCGAACAACATTATTAACCAGTCTGGTTGACGTTTTAAAAGGGATTTTAATATGGAATAATTCTCCTGGTTTTATTTGGAATAACAAAGAATTGTTATTAAGTTTTCTAGTGTTGATTCCGTTTATTCTAATTCTAATCTCGATTATTATACTTTTGGTTGTAAGCACGGCAATTGTCCAAAAAAAACATAAAAAAGATATAACTGGTAATCAAACCCAAGATAGTCAGTTCCGGAAAAGGGCGTTTCAATTAAACGATTCGGGGTTTTTTAGAGCATTCGAGTTGAGCAAAAATAAGGAATATGCGAGATTCAAAGCATCGTTTGACTTAGTAATCAGTGCTTTTTCAACTCTTATTTTGTTTGTATATTCGAGCCAGTTTGCATCGATGGCAGGGATTCAACCAATTATGTATTATGAGTATAAAGGCATACCTTACGCATGGCTTGGTGTAACCTGGTTGACTTCATCCATTCTAGGTGCGATTGGCGTTAGCTTTGCGGGAGAAGGGTTGAAACTGAAAACCAGGATGGACAATTAGAGGTAGTGGCATTACATTAAAGGACATTACATAGAGGCCATTACATTAGTTCCATCATTTCACGAATCGTCGCCGGGTCTTGGAACCACCCCGGAAACCTCTCTTTAAACGCCTTCATCTTGGCTTGTAACACCGCCTGTTTCGACGTAAGCAATTCTTCCGACACCTGGTCCCAGTCATCCACGATTAAGCACGGATAAAGTGCGTAAAGGCGGTCAAACACCGTATTGGTCCGCTTCACAACAGGGATACAATCCAAATAAATGGCCTCGAAAAAACGGTGGGTCGCCTCTCCACACCCCCGCGGCGAAATCGCATAAACCGACCGCGCGGTCATTTCGTAGTTGTATTCCACGGGCACTTTACCGAGAAGCCGCGATTGGATGGCGCCATATTTATCCGAATCTTTATTACACATTTTCTCATTCAAAACGCCCCCTTTGGGGGCAGTTATGAGTGATGAAGGTGTTGCTGATTTCGCATCAAAGATGCGTAATTGTGTCAAATCAGTGATGAAAGATTTGTTCAACAACATTTGATGTGCGCGCACCCTCTCTTCATGTGTGTAGGAAAAACAGAGGAGACAGAGAATATCTTGAACCTGTTCACGAACCTGTGTTTCCACTCTTGCCTTCAACAACATCTTCTGGCTAAACCCCCGATGAAATCCAAGCACTTCTTCGCCGTCGCGAATACCAATGGGCATATTGTGGACGCGCGGGTCATCGACCACATTACAATTCACATAGAACCCACACGAATACCGGCAAATATCCCGAAGAATATCCAGGATGCCGTGTTCGGGCTCTATCATAATGTAGAAGACATATTTCTTCTCTGGGCGCGCCGAGAATACGCGATGTAGTATATCCTTGTAGACGCCATATCCGGAATCGACACAATTTAGGAAAATACGGCTGCCATGAGGGACCGAAGCCAAGCATTCTTCACTGATGGACCACTTGGGAAACGCCCCGAAAAACCGATTACAAACCACATAGTCACATTGGCACGCTAGGCCAAAGGTCGACAATTGAATATCGATCTTGGCGGCGACAGAATCGCGGTATTTTACAAACTCATCCATATTAACACAAGCAGTATATTTGTGTTAATCGTTTATCTTTATGTTGTATAAGCCTCTATCTCCAACAATGAATGCTCTTGATGAATTGACGCTCAAATTGCTTACGAGCAAGAAGAAGTACAACACTTACTTGGCCAATGCGATGCCAGATAAGTCGGTCGAGGTCAAGACCTTCTATGATAAGATAGCGAAGTTCAGACCCCGGATACAGACCTTGTTGGGGAAATATTTAGACGACCCGGCGACCCAGACCACCAATGATGTAGATGAATCGGTCGAACAATGCTTGAGGACGGTGGTGAAACATCTGGAGATGCGGGATTACGAGAACAAATGCGCGCGAAATGGTTATGATGAGACGGATTCGTCGGAGGAGGAGGAAGTGCTATTTCAAGCGCAGGAGTCGGACCAAATGTCCTTAGATGAGGAGTCGGACCAAAGGTCCTTAGATGAATCTGCTAAGGAAACATCAATCAACACGACTTCGTTCTGGGGAGGGCGTGTGAATAAACAGCAGTCATCATTGGATTCGTTTATGCGTCAGCGCAAGAAATGATAGAGGATCTCCTAAATCCCGATTTCAACATGGGCATAGATGTGCGATAACCGCGACACATTGAAAATATCCGCCTCATTCGGCACCGGAATCCCCAGGCCATCGACCCGCACTGTTTGCCTAGAAACCAGTCGCAATTGGCCAATGTCCAGATTGTATGCGCGCGTCCCAACCCGGACTTCCAGTCCATCTTTGTCCCACAAATCCCCGACCTTAAGCACGTATTTTACATAAATATTATTGAACTCGTCCAGCTCTACATTGTCAGGCAGCGTCGGCAAACAATCGACGAACACGCCGTCGTATTCGAGTTCCCGATGCCAAAGAGGCACAAAGACGATTTGACCGTTGTCCTGTTTCAGCTTATACACAGATTGGTCCAACAAATCATCCAGGTTCGGATTGAGAACCACAATGTCTTTTATATCGAGTGACTTGTCCAAAGACGCCTGTGCTTCAATCGTCTCTTTGATTTTGGCAAGAGTATCCGCCGACAAATGGAGGGTGTCCTGATACAAAATCAGGATATCATACAATTTCCGCGCCTTCGTCTTCTCCATTTTTCGAAACATTGCTATCGCCTTTTCCTCGCATGAACCGACCACGCGCATCAACAGGGGATGAAATACCCGGCGCTGGAATTGCTCGTCGTTGTAAATCATCTCGAAAAAGTCAGATGCCGCCCGGGCATATGTAGAGGAACCAAGCTCCGTTTTGTCAAGACCATACTTCGAGAACCAACCATTGGATGCTGGATCTTCGTGCTGAGAGCATAGCACATCGTGCGCCTCTTTAATCTCCCGGTATTTGTCCACCGCGCCATCCGCCTTATTCTTGTCCGGGTGGTATTTCAGCGCCAACATCTTGTATTGGCGCCGAATCGTTTCATACGCCGCTCCCGGCTCCAATTCCAATACTTTATACGCCTGCTGGGAGTTCATCATAGTCAAATATTTTGATTATCATATAATGGAACATACTCTCTAAGTGATAAATCGGCCGGTAATTGTTGTTAAAATATTTCAAGAACCCGTACATGCGAGTCAGGATATCGCTCGTATCCGCCGGTTTCAACCGCCCATTGCGCACCATGTATTCGAGGATATACCACATACACTCGACCACATCCAAATTGTAGATGAAAATGTCGTAAATGGCGTCGCGGAAACTAGTGTGGACGAGTTTCGCCGGTTCCAGCATTTGCTCAATAATCGCATTACACACGATATTGAACACCTCTTTGGGCAGCTGCTCCACCCCCGACAACTTGCCGAAATAGTTCAGCTCTTTCATGTTCAGGATATTGCGCACATCGAGGGCCGCCAGCACCTCCTCGGTCTTGTCCACGGCATCTTGCGCCAAAATGCGGCCGCGGCAACTGGAGATTTTCTGGACGAACTCTTCCTCTATGGTGGTGTCCCCCGATTTCGTGTATTTGCGGAGTTTCGGCTGTTGGACGAGCATCTCCATATAGGCGGCCTTCGACGGCCGCCCCACCGAAATCACGCGGCAAGTATCGATGATATTGTTCGGGATGAACCCCAGATGCTCCGTCATGAGTACAAATCGCAATTGAATAGAGGACAGCCGATTCCGGTATTCCTGGATATAACTGTAGAAAATCTCGAGGAGCTCGCTGTGAATCGCGTGGAAGTTCTTACAGACGACGATGCCGATTTTGTCGTGTTTCACCGAGACCGCATCCACGATTTGCTGGACCACGTCGTGCCAGATTTGCTTGGCATTACAGCCGAGGAGCCCCATATCGACCTCGTAGTGGATGTCGCTAATCTTGAACTGGTAGGCGTATTTCTCGTTCTGGACGTACATCTTTTTGTCGTATTCGAGAGAGGAAGGGCTGTAACGCTGGATGGCGGACAACATCTGCGAATACTTGCCGGAACCGGGCGGGCCGTAAAAAATGAGGTTGGTCAGCTGGTTAATCGACTCGGGGAGGCCGAGGGAAGATACCAGGTTGGGGTGGATGTTGTAATGCTTGACGGAGCGCAGATATTCTTCGTATTTGGTTTCGTAGTATTTCATTGGATAACATAGAGGAGCAACCTCTATATTATTTGGGGGAGTTATCGTTTTGGGGGAGTATCGATTTGGGGGACCGACATTATTATACACATACATTATAATGCTAACAAAAAAAACAAAAACAACACAGCGTAAAAATACAACACGTAAAATACCACCATTTGAGAAGTTGCCAAAAACACGCAGAGCCCGTATTCTCAGTATGGAAACATATAAAATAAATTGTGGTAAAAATAATTTATATGGGTATAAGTCATTTAAAGCTGCTGAAGAAACCTCTATGCATAAAGACGATTTTGTCCATGTGGTTTTGTCCAAATTACAAGACTATGATAAACCAGTTGTAGTAAAGGTATATGATGCAAATAAGACAGATTTATTACTAGAAAAAAAGATTCTAGAGAAAATCCGAGGCTATCGTAATACAGCCCGACTTATATGCGAGTTTTCGTGTGATGATAATAAAAATAATTATATAACAAAACTAACAAAACAAATAAAATTCTGTGAAAGAGGAACAAACAAACTGCATTTTTTTGTATACGAATATATTGCTCATGGAGACATAAGTGATTATTTAAGAAAGACAAGGGCTGTACAAATTATAAAAACACTCATTTTACAAGTTGTTTGTATTATTATCGAATTGGCAACAATATACAAAGTGTGTCATGGGGATTTGAACTCTGGAAATATTCTAATAAACACTACGGATGAAAAAACGCTAGAATATAGGATTGGTGATGAAATTGTTGTCATTGAAAGCAATGGTATTATTCCAATAATAATAGATTTTGGAAGAAGTAAGTTTCACGGTGAACCTATCAATAATCAGCATGTATGGTATGATATCATAATTGTCATTACTTTAATAAACACATATATAAAAAATTATGATGCTAGTTTAGCTGTTTTAAAAAATCAAGACCCATATGAAATGGATTTACCATCGATTAATGATTATTATTATTATGTGCGAGATGCTTTGTATGCGCCAGAACAATAAAAAACAATTGTAACCCTCTATAGAAAATTGAAATTGACTTATAGGGTTTATACCAATACAAATTAAACGATGAATATTTATTTACTTTTGATATTGGTCTTGGTACATGGAACAGTGAAAGGCCAAAACCAGACAATAATCCCTTCAACAAACCCTTCAACAAGCCCATCGGCAAGCCCATCAGCAAATCCTTCAGCAAGCCCTTCAACATGCCCTTCAACAAGTCCTTCAGCAAGCCCTTCAGCAAATCCTTCAGCAAATCCTTCAGAAAACCCTTCAAGAAGACCTACACCAAGACCTTCAAGAAGACCAACTCTACATCCTTCGACATATCCTTCATCAAATCCTTCATCAAATCCTACGGCACAACCTACGCCAAAACCAACCGACTATACATGGATAATTATTGGTATAGGTGTTGGGACAATTGTCGGAACAATCGTAGGATATAAAGTCTATAAAACCTATGCGTACCGTGAAAAACCTGGACCGTTGACAAACAAACCATGCACCGCAATTGATTTGGATGAACGAGCTTATTTGTTGTAACAATATACGTAATATTGAAGTTAGGTTCAATATTACCCTGTAAACAATTATTTCTGAGTTCTACGTTGCTTTCGGACCTTACGCGACTTTTGATTTTTAGTATATTTTCTCTTCGACTTTCGCTTGCCTCCACCGCTTTCTGGAACAACAACAGCCTTTGGTTTTCTTTTAAAAAAGTTTGAAGCCCTTTCAAATAATGATGGTTTTGTAAGTGGTTTAAGTTCGGCAGGAGCTTCATCGATTACAGTGGCTTCGGTATTAAAGATTTGTTCTGGTTCTACATACTCCGCATGTGCTCTAGGTGTTGTTTCTTGAGCAATCCCAGGTGGTATTTCTACGGCAGCCTGACGTTTTGCTGCTGCTGCTTTTTTTATTTTATCATATATTTCAATAATATCTTTTAGTTGTTGTAACATATTTTCTCTCCTTTTATTTAAGTTCGCAAGCGTATCAGAACGTGTAATAACTGTCCGTTCATGTACATAATCTTCAGGATCATAATCTGCTTTATACATATTTTTTTCTTGTTGTTGTTTATATGTGTTTATCATTTTGTCATCAATTTCTTTTTGTTGCTCTTCCTTTTCTTTGAAATATGCTTCAAAATCTGAATCATCGTAGGTAAACGGCTTGCTAAATGTTTCAATAAATGGTTTACCATATTCGGATTCATTAATAAAATACACCAGAGTCATTAGTACCATAAACAATATTGTATTTATTTCAGCTGGGCAATTATCTCGAATAGTAGTACAATCAATTAAAATCTCTTGAACCATTGATTCCTTTAAGTAATAAATAATATTACTAGTGTAAGAGTATAAATTATCAAAATTATATATTGGATGTAAAATAATTTGTGATTTTGTCACTATAAAGTGACCATTAATTTCTCCAATCATGTGTAAAAACTCATTAACATACGATAATAAAATATTTGTATCTTCAATCCATTGTGCCTTTGTTTTTACACGTCGATTCATACTTGTATTCGCACGTCTATCCGCCATTATGTATTATTCCCACAAAATAAATAACCCACAAAACATAAACGCATCGCCCCAATAATAATCATGAACACCCCATTACCCTACACGGCAATTTCGTTGTCTGTGGTCGGCCGCCTGATTTTCATGTTTTTACTCTATCGAAATCGGAGCACCAATAGTTTGTCTTTGCTTTTTTGTCTCCTAAATATTTGTTCATCAAGTATGTGGATTTACTATAGTTTTAAGACCAATGATATTCCGATGATTAGCCGGAGTTCCACCGAAATCACGTTGCTGTTCATTTCGGCCATGTATATCATCCGGAATAAGATGATTGAGAAGCAGCAGGTGTTGCCTCTAATATTTTATATGCCATAATTATATAATGTCTAATTCAATTCCGCCGCTGCCACCATTGCCATCCAATCGACCGACACCAAATACGTTATCCCAAGTACCGATGCTACCAACAATAAAGTCATCATCCCAACTACCACCGATACCAAATACGTTATCCCAACTACCGACGCCACCGACGGCAAAATCGTCATCAGAGTCATCCCAAGTAACGACGCTACCAACAATACAGTCATCATCATCCCAAAAACCACACATTGATTTTGACATTGATAAACTAACTATTGGAAACAGATATTCATATATTTACAAAAACTTACCTTTTGAAGGAACATTACAATATATTATGGTGGGTCGTGATAATAATAATAGAGAATACATTCAAAATATTACTTTTTTAGATATTATTAATAAAAAAACAAACGCAATAACTACAGGACGAACCAATTATAATATAATTTTTCCAACTGATTTTAAACTTATTGAAAAATCAGGAGGTAAATCAAAGAAAACAAAAACTCGAAGTAATTCTAAAAAGGCAACAAAACGCAATAATAGAAAAAGAGTAACGCGCAAACATTAGGTATTTCTTATATAGTAAAAAAGATATACACACTTTTTACTATATAATAAAAATGGACCCCGTTCAAGAGCCTCTATCGGTATTTAGTGCGATTATTCCTGCGGAACCTATTGCGGAACCTTCTGCTGAATCAACACTCGAAAAAACGTGTGATTGTAAGTCATGCAAAAAGACAGTTAAAATGGCAAACATAATTATTTGTAAAATGTGCGATAAAGACTATGATAGCGACGACTATGACGAGGACGAGGACGAAGATGAGGATGAAAACGACGACGTCAAAGAAGTTGCCCCACCTGCCGAACACTTGTTTTGCAAGAAATGTACTCGCCGGTGTTTTGTCTGCGAAATCCGGGGGTGTATGGATTGCGTCAGTACCGTCTGTTGTGATTGTAGCGAACGTATGTGTCGCAAATGCCGTAACGGGGATGAATTGTGCGGGTGCTATGGCAATTGTTCTAGTTGCGGCACCGATGTGAATCGCGGTTCGGATGGGTGGCCATGTGGCGAATGCGACAAGTGGCTATGTTCCGGGTGCTGCCGATGTAGTGACAACAAATGCCCGGAATGCGGACCTGGAGAGGAATCGGATGATGACGACGAGTAATTTATTTTCGGGACCTCTTCTTCGATGTCTTTTTTTGATGTTTTTTGCCGCATTTTGTCGATTTTCTGCCGCCATTTTTTTTAGGTAATTTAAATACCATTTTTCTGGTTTCTTCTACTCTAGTGTCATATGCTTCACTATAGTGATTTATATTTGGATCGTAATAGTCAGCATTAACTTCGTAACCGTTAATTTGTTTTGTCAGATTTTCTATTTTTCGTTTTAATTTTTCACGATGGATTTCGTCGTATTTATCTGAACGTGGTTCTTCAGGGGCTGGTGCTACAGGTGTAGATGCTTGTGATTCTTTTCCGGAATATTTTACATATGGCGTCTTTGTTGTCGAACTTGTTGTTGAATTGTTTGGTGGTCTAGGTGGAGTGCTCATTATATACAATAATTAAATACTTTTTGCTCATGAAAACAAATCTCGCAAATAGTATATTCGATGATTCTGGTGGTCTATTTCGACGTATTCCACACAGACCTAGAAAAACGTCTCGTCAAACACAACATCCAATTTGATAGCGTTAAATATGCGGATTTGAAACAATACAAGCCGACTAAACCCATCAAGATTATTATAATCGCCGGGTCAAAACAAAGGATTTTGCGGTCAAATGACTTCCCTCTATTGGACGCATACATGAAACAAGATATCCACATCATTGGAATATGTTTTGGATTCCAACTATTGGCACATAAGACAGGGGGCAAAGTGGTCGAGGGACCATTGTTTATAGGGACAAGGCCAGTAAGGCCTTTAAGACATGTCATGTCGACCGATAAAAACCCGATTGAAAACCTCTATTTCAATCATCATGACCGAGTAATCAAGTTGCCAAAAAAATGGACGGTAGTCCAGCACATCGACGGATTCATCAATATTGCCGCTACTGATAAATGGATTGGGTTCCAATTTCATCCCGAGATATATGACACCACGTTTAGGCATTATTTGCTGCCTTTTTTATGTTCTTCATAAAATAAGAAACAATCGTATCTTATTTTATTTGTGGGTTTTCTTATATTTGACCAAAAAGCAAACTAACCGCGTTTTTATAGAGGTGCTGATTTTACAAGGTACGAGATGAACCATGTGTCGGTTAGAGATGAATCTTATGTCGGCATCTACGATGCCTTTGGTCGGTTAGAGATGCCTTATAGGTCGGTTCATCTCGAACCTTATAGGTCGGCATCTACGATGCCTTATCGATGCCTTATACAAAGACACTCTTGACGGGTCCCATCATTCCATCCTCTCCAAATTCGCGGTAATGGACGTGGCTCTCAATCTTTCTGCCACTCGGCACAACATAACTGGTTCCCTTGTTGAAAACCAGTGTCGCTACACCTTGGTCATTGGCTACGACAACGCCACTGTTCTCGAAATCGTCGTAAGCGGCCTTTACCGGAGGGACCGCATCAGCGTCAGACTCAGGCTTCGACTCTGCTGGCTTCGACTCTGCTGATTTAGCAGCCCAATACGCAACCTTGGTCGAAGGTTTCACGTGTACATCCACACTGGTATCCCCCGAGTTTGTCTTTAATGTGAGAACCGCACCCGGCAACACGGATTCGCCTAAAAAGGGCAACCATGTATCGCGCTGGAACGCAAGGATAAGAGCACTGATTGCAACCACGACATAGATGATGCGGTCAAGAGGAAGGCGTCTCTTGAACACGCCGGATAAAAAACGGTTCAACATCTCGACCAAGTTGTAGCCGAATGTGTGGAATCCCCAGTTGAGCGCACCGATGAGAACAAGGGCAAGTAAAATCATATGAAATACGGCAGCAGAATACATTTATATAGAGTACAGAGAGAGGATTGTATCCGTAGGGTATAAGGAACCGGGATTATCACTACGCACTTTGCGTGACATAGACGTGGCGCGTTTGAAAAGCACCGAAGGTGCGACCGTCAGCTCCCCCTTACAGGGGCTTGAAACGACGTGACGCGTTCCGAAAAGCACCGAAGGTGCGACCTTTATTTCGTTCCGACAAGCACCTCCCTCCCGCAGGGAGGTGGTGCGACCGTCAGCCCCTATGGGGCTTTAAAGAAGCTCGTAATCGGTCTGAGCCCCGCCTTGTCATTATTGATTTGCGTCAAATATTTATCAAACAGCATCGTCTTCGCCTTATCGCTACAATATTTCTCCTTCTTCTTCGCAAATATCTCGATATCCGGGTATTCGATCGCCAGTGCCGCCAGTTCCGTGCGATGTTTCTTAACCGCGCTCATCTTATCTTGGTACTTCCAGATTTCTTCCAGCGCCAACCCCAAGAACTGGCACAGTGGTTTCATCAACTGATTGCTCACATAAAACCCGAAATCCAGCTTCAACTTTTTCTCCAATATGAACTCCGGTGTCTCGATTTTCTCCCCCTGTAGCGCTTTCTTGTTTGACGTGACCACATGTAGGAACTTCATGCGGTCCCCCGCTTTCGGCATATTCCCCGGGTCTCGCTGTCCAATGCGGTCGGCCAAGACTCGATGCGCAATCTGCTGCGGGTTCTTGTAATAACTCCTCAGCGACTTCGTTATCGCCAGCTTGTCCATCGGCACGCGCCCCGCAATCAAATTGGCTAAACTATCGTCCAAGAATCCAATGGCATCGCGGACACTGCCCCCCTTCATGATGATATTGATAATCTGCCCATACGTGTCTTTCAAGTAGTCGCACGAGTCGCGCCGTTTGAGCGACAGCCCCATATATTTCAACTTCCCCTTATTGGGGTCTTCTTCATAGAGGATACCCACGTATCTCTTTTTCGACAACAGCGCAAACGGCATCAGCGTCTTCTCATACGCAAGATTCATCGGCGGTTTCAAATACTTGGTCGCGTAATCGGCGGCGTGTTGCGCCAGCTCAATCGTGATTTCCAGCGCATCTTTGCCCACGATTTTGGCGCCCGTGTCCTTGTCCGTCAAGTTGAACACAAAGAACACCGAGTCCGTATTATGAACGATGATTGACCCCACCCCCGCCGCGAAATGGTGGTTCTCCGTGGTCAAATCATACACGTACCCGCAATACCCCGACAACGTCTCGATATCGCGCACGGTTTCCGGACTATCGAACGGGCTGCTGCTATAAGTGAGCGTATAGGACATTCGCTGGGTCCCCGACACCTTGACCTTCACGTGGTATCCGCGCTCCCTCAGGAACAAGAACACGTAGGCCGCTTCCACGCATTGATTCACCAGAATCGTATTCACCGAGTCCGTGAAATCGTCTAAATATTCGCACGCGGACAAATACGCCTTGGTTCTCTCGTACTCGACCGATTCAAAGTCGATGTCGCAGTGTAACAACTCGGTCCATAATCCAACATTGGTCGGCGACACTTCCTGGCCCGACTTCAACAGGAGCGAATGGTCGTCCGTCACATCGACCCACCCCGACGGCGTTTGGATGCGCACCATCTTCTTGTGTGGCGCGAGTGCGTGTCGGATAACGCGCTTGAGCGGCGTCCAGCCAGCCTCGGTCCAGGTTTCGACCCCCGACTCGATTTCGCACACTTCCTTCGTTTGCCGACCGGGTTCCAAGCATTTGCGCCAAACTGGTCCGCGCACATATTTGTTGGCGTCGTTCCAATATCCGCGCTCCAATTCGACGCCATACAAGTTGCCTAAATCCGCGATTCGGGCCACGGTCAAATAGCGGCCGCCGACGCGCACATAGACCGGCGTATACATCGCCACCGAGTCCCCATACACGTATTCCGCATTGGTCATCACGACGCCGTGGTTCTTCGTCTGGCACAGCCGGTTTGCGTAGATTTCCTCGATAATGCGTCGGGCATAGGTAATCATCATGCGCCCGCTCGCGGTAGTGGACGCGGCGACGTCCTTCTCGTAAAATGTCGATGTGCGCGCGCCGCACTGCCCATAAAGCGAATTGGCGGTCACCTTGTAAGCCAGCTGGCGCTTGTCCATGATATTCGCCATGAAGGGGTCGCTATCCTTGTACAGTTTCTCCTTCTTGCGCGTATCGGAGCGCGCCTTCAGCAGCTCCATCAGAATCGACGGCATCACGGACTTCTCGTCGCCCGGCAACTGCGCCCAGCAAACCACGCGCTTGCCCACTTTGGTTTTCACCGCCTTCGCGGCGGGACGCGCCGGATTGCGCCGCCATTCGAACGTGTCGAACTCCACCTCGACGTATTGGTATTGCGGCATTCCATAATAGATGTAATTGCCCTGCGCGTCTTTCTCGCCCTCGTCTTTCACGAGCCGGCCTTCCAAGTCGTATTCCTTCGCCCACACTTTGCTGCTGTGGCAATAATTCTGGCTAATCATCGACGACGGATAGAGCGACGAATAATCGACACACGCGACGGGTTCGTCGATGTAAATCTTCGTCTTGGGCGGGAGCACGATGGCGCCCTCGTAACCGCCATCGAGTCGCCCCTTCTCCAAGTCGGGCATGATGTAGCCCTTCTCCATACACTTTTTCGCGACATAGCTGGTGAGTTTGATGCCCTGGCCGCGGAACACGAGGAAATTGATGGGCACGGAGCACAGATTCGCCATCTCCATGTATTCGGTCATCACGTCGATTTTGCGCAACAAGTGATGAACGAGGTTACAATCCTGGATACAGTATTTCGCGACGATGGCGCGCTCGGCGTCGGTGCCGTTGCTCATGCGGAAAATGTCTTGCGGCGACACGTCGTCTTTTGCCATACCCCACTGGATTTTCTTCGTCTTGTCGATGGCCTGCTCGTGGTGACCCTCAATCAGGATGACCTTGTCGCCGCCGTCTTTCGTGACGATGTCGAGCACGACGAACTTCTTGCCGTCCATGTAGTAGTCCGCCGTGAATGTGCTGATTTCAATGTGGATGAAGTCGCCTACATGAAGGCCGACCAGATTCTTGCTATATAGCTCGGTAACCGCGCCGTGCTCCGGATGCTGCGCATTGACGACCTTTTTAATGGCGTCGCTGATGTTTTGCGAGGCGACGTCGTCCAGCTTGTACGAGGACAAGTTGAAGTTGCGGCGGAAATACGAGTACATATCGACCTGGAGTCGCCCGCTCATCAGGATAAACCGCAAATCGTATTCTCCACTGGCGATGGCGATTTTCGTGTTTTCGATGTCGACCAATGTGGGGTCGTCGCGGTCCCGGGTCCCGCAGAACTCTTCGACCCTGCGCGACAACTGTAGGAACTCATTCACGCAATGGGTCTCTTCGGACCGGCGAAACAAGAACTCGTAATCGAAACCGAAGATGTTGTAACCGATAATGATATCGGGGTTTTCGCGCTGGACGAGCGCGGCCCAGCGCAGCAGGACTTCGCGCTCGGCGGCGACGCGGTCGCCCCCCACGATGGGGACGGCTTCGATGACGGCGCCTTCGACGGGCTCGCACCCATCCAGAACGACGCAGTGATTCAGATAGGGTTCGGCGGAACCGTATTTCACAAAGGTGGAGCCAATCATGGTGACTGGGTCGCCTTCCAGGGGAGGGAAGGACTCGGTGAGGGCTTGGTCGATGTATTGGACCTTTTTGTCGCGCTCCACGTCGGCGCTCAAAATCAAATTGGCGATGGTGATATTGACGCCCTTGAGCGATGATTGGGCAACGGGCTTAGGACCATCGTCGTCTTCATCATCCGATAAGACTGGTTCGTCGCCGCCCTCTTCTTCATCATCGGACGCGTCGCCTTCGACTTCGTCTAGCCCAGTTGCGGGAGCAAACTGGTTTTTCACCTTGGCAAACATTGCGTCAATTGTGAGCAACTTGGCCGCATCGGCCGTCTTCACTTCGAGCTTGCTCAACTTGTTGCTGATGATTTCTTGTATGATGGTTTCCACGTATTTCTTGGCGGGCACACCGGACTTCGGATACACCAAGTCGATTCCGGCCACTTTCGCGTATCCGAACGCGGTGAGAATCATTTCTCTGAGCCGCGCACTCACCGTGTCGGCGGTTATGTCGCGCTCTTTCACGCCTGCGTGCTCTCGGTCGAGCGCATCCATGATATTCATCGCTAGACGCTTGTAGGTCTTGCGCGGAAGCGGGAAATCGCCGTGGCTGCTGCCCGCCTCAATATCAAAACTCATGATTTTGTAAGGCACCAGTGTCTCCTTGTCGGGGAGCGCTTTTAGCTGGGCCTGGGTGGCGACGAACTCGTAAGTACACGTGGTGGTTCGCACGGCGCACGGACGCGCGCGATTGGAAATCATAATCCAGCCGTTTGGCGCAATATGGTTGATGTGGAAGAATCGCAACAGGGGCGGGAGATTCGATTCGTAGAGCTGGGTTTTAGGCACAAAAGGGCAGGGACGCCGACTCCCGTCCGGCATCTTCTTGTACCAGAGATTTTTCACTTTATTTAGCGCAACCGTGTTGGAGAACACGAGCTTGACGAACTTGGATTTCTTGCCGGCGGTGAACCCGTAGAGTTTCTGACTGTCGATGATGTTGTACTGGACGAGGGAGTCCTTGTAGTAATCGCCCATTTCGCGACGGATATTGCTGACCATGCGGCCGGCGTGGTTATCAGTCCATTCGTCGCCGACCTTGATATAGAAGAAGGGCTGGTAATCATCGACCAGAATAGAGGCGGTCTCGCCGCGCTCGTTGATGCCGTACATTTGGATGACGAATTGCTTGTCATCGACGCGGGCCTTGTATTTCTTCTCGTCTGACTCATCCGAATCGGCGGAATCATCTGATTCCAACTTGGTGTTTAGGATGTCAAAATAGAAGAGCCGGAAAGATTTCGCGACGACGATTTTGGGTTTTGATTGAAGCATTTTCACAGAATGATTGTATTTTATTGTGATTTCCGTTTATCTGGTTTTTAGGATTCAATTTTACGGTGAGTTTCTTTGAAACAAATGATGGCAACAGATATACGACAAATGTCGATGAGTATGATAAGTACGGTGGGCAATTTTTTGCCGAAGAAAGCTACAGGTGGGGGAGGGAGTGACCAAGTATTACCAACAAATACAAACGCACCTAATTTTCTAACAACAAATAATGATTCACCTTCTGCTATTTATAAATGGATAGTAATGTCTTCATCTGGTAAATATATTTTAGCAAATAATTATAATAATTCTCAAGTATATTTATCAACCAATTTTGGTAGTAATTTTTCAATTATTAGTTTTTTATCTGGAAAATCTATTACAGCATTATCAATTTCATCAACTGGACAATATATGATAGCTGGACAATCAGCAAGTTTTTTATATAAATCGAGTAATTATGGTGCTAGTTGGGCTCAAGTTACATCTTTATCAAAATCATGGATGTCCATAGTATTGTCAGGTGATGGTAAATATTGTTTAGCATGTGATAGTACTAATAATTATATTTTAACAAACTTTGATACAGCAAGCCCAACAGTTTTAACAAAAACAATATTTACTAATATGGCAGGTGTTTTTTTAGGGTCTAATGCTATTTCAAGTACAGGTCAATATATGATACAACTTAATCCATTTGGTAGCACTGATGTAGGAATTATTATAAGTAGTAATTATGGTTCTACATTTACAAAAATCTCTGCATTAGACACTATAGGAATTACTGGAACAAATAATACTTATTTGAATAGCGTTGCGATGACACCAGATGGTTCTAATGTATATATAACTGTTAATACCAATGGATTATTTAAATCAACTAATTTATGGTCTGGTTCTCCATCTTTTACCAGAATTACATCTGCTGTTTTTTTGAATAATGATTACGTATCTGTCAGAGTATCATCAGATGGAACATATGTAATGTTGATATTGAGTGGATATGTATATTATTCTAAAAATAGTGGAGTAACATGGACACAACACTTTTATAATTTTAATAATAAGGTCATAGAAATGTCACAAGATGCTCATAATAGTGCTATTGCACTATCGTCATCGTCAAAAATAATATTGTCAAAAACGTAATATTTTATATAATTGTAGTCGTCTATAATTATATATGCCGTTCAACGCATTTAAC
>JACCDK010804763.1_pt1 | contig 17108 bp, 11 predicted proteins | sample 7445871 | NCBI WGS metagenome assembly JACCDK01 (sample SAMN15323436, study PRJNA562643) | freshwater metagenome | isolation source: river surface water | place: USA:Blue River Watershed | collected 2017-08-15
CCAAAAATGATTGAGTTAAGACGAATATTGCAGAAACAAAGCTCATAGGGTGAGCCAAACCCCTAATCAGGGAAAGCCCTAAAAGTGAGCTCAATTTATGAGCCACAAAGTTCTTAATCTACTAGCCCAAATCCAGAGAGGGCTTATGACGATCTCCATCACGCAATTACGGGAAGAGTGGCTGATGCGAGCAGTAGCTCACCTTGAGCCGATATTTCACAGAAGCGGCTATCAAATACCAAAGGTAAGGGTATCAATTGGATTCCCAAGCACTGGTGCCAAAAGTATGCATCTAGGGCAGTGCTGGGGTAGCAAAGCCTCAGAAGACGGAATTAACCAAATCTTTATAGCCCCTAACCAGGCTGATCCCATAGATGTCCTAGATACCTTAACCCATGAATTAGTTCATGCTGTAGATGATTGCAAGAGTGGTCATGGAGAGGGCTTTAAGAAGATAGCGACTGATGTTGGATTAAAAGGACCAATGCGCAGTGCTGGAGCAGGCGAATATCTCAAACAAGATCTGATCAAAATTGCTCAAGCACTTGGTCATTTTCCTCACGCCAGACTCTTAATAGCAAGAGGTATATCAAGGGCAGGAATTAAACGACCAGGCGCAAAGTGTGCAAAATGTGGTTATGAAATAGTTATGATGAAGCGGTATCTTCAATATGGTCCCCCAATCTGTCCAAAAGATAAGGAGGGGATGGAAGAAACGGGAGAGTGGGACGATAGCTACTAGTGATGAACGCTGTTTAATAACTCTTCATAATCATCTTTAGTAATGATTGGGGGAGCAAGAAGCTGTTGACTCAAATTTCTCTTGCGTGTCATTAAGGCATCCAGCTTGATGTCAAAGCTATTGTCTGGATCGGCAGGATAAATTGCTAAAGGGTAGTAAATATGAACATCTTTAGTCTGCCCGATTCGATAAACCCTATCAGAACATTGGTCTTCAACTGCAGGATTCCACCAGCGTGAGAGATGGATAACATGATTTGCTGCGGTTAGGGTAATACCAACACCGCCAGCTTTTGGTGATAGGATCATTACATCAAAATCTTTACTAGACTGAAACTCATCAACCCGTTTTTGCCTTTTAAAAGCATCTATCTCACCATTAATTACCATTGGTAATTTTTTTAAATTGTAGCGTTGCATCAACAGTAGTGGAATTTGATCTGCAGCTTGAAGATCAAGTGATTCAAGAAAGACTAAAGCTTTCTCATTGATATTTTTACACTTATCTAAAATCTCGAAAGTTATTTGAAATCTTGCTGATTGATTAATGTCAAAGGATTCATTACCAATGCTCGGGTGTAATGAAACAGATCTAAGAGCTTGAATGGTTCCTAACGTTCCTTGGGGACCTTTAATAAAATGATTTTCTACAATATTTGCATAAGCATCAATTTGTGCTTGTGGCATATCTCGTTTTATGTGATGCTCATTTTTTTTTGGAAGACCGGATAATTTTTCACCCTTTAGGCGTCTTAGCATCAGTAGTGGGGCATGGGTTTCAATAGCCTCTTCTTTTTGCCAAATGTTCTCTCTAAGAGATTTAATAGCTTCTGCTGAATCCGGTGATTCATGTTTAGTACTAAATTCACGCAATGTACCAAGTACCAGGGGTTGTACTGTATCTGCAATACACCATAGATCCGCTAAGCGATTTTCAACCGGCGTACCTGTCATTGCAACAAGAAATTCCGCATTAAGCGCTTTACAAGCATGCGTCATACGAGCGGAAGGGGTTTTTATTTTTTGGGCTTCATCAAAAAAAATACAAGCAAACTTAATTGCACCAAAGCTCAATTGGTAATCAGAAATAGCTTCATAGTTAGCAAGTATCCAGTCAGCTGAGTTAAGACGGGAATTATCTAAATTCGCTGATCCAGAAGAGTGCGATCCTTTTCTTAAAAACTTTAGGTGCTCTCCATAGGCTAATAAAACTTCTCCAAGTCCGGGCTGGGTAAGATGTAAGTTATGTTCTGCCTCCCAGTTCTTTAATAGCCCAACTGGAGCAACGATAAGAATAGGCCGCTTTTCAATTTTTCCGGCATTCATTTGTTCTCTTAACCAAGCCAGAAAAGCAAGGGACTGATATGTTTTTCCAAGGCCCATATCGTCAGCCAGCAAGCAACCTGATGAACCATTAGTCCAGTGAGAGATAAGCCACTTTAAGCCATCAATTTGATGTGACTTAGGGTTTGTTTTTAAATTATCTGGTAGGCAATAGGAGCCTAATCGTTTGTTTAAGTTTGAATGGCTAAATTCTTTTATAAAATTTGTTTCAATAACCAATACTTTAGGCGCACCAGCAGAAATGGGATTTATACATGTTATGGGGGTTAGCCCAGATTTTCGCTCGTCAATAGTTGTTTGCAGTGAGGTTAAGGAATCTAAAGTTGCTTGATTTGCTGGAATTGGAACTTCTGCAATGACTACAGTTTGGTTGCCAGCATTAATTGCATCTTTTACAGCAGCAATTGCACTGGGGATGTCGGCTGCCTCAATAGGAACATTTCGGGATCCAATCCTAAATCCACACGAATCGTTTGGAAGCCAACTTTGGCTTTGAACTTTGATCCAAGGAACTACTGGCGGCACCCATTCAGCAAGGTCTAATACTCGCTCAGAGTATTTCTCGGTCTCAACAAATATCGAATTTTCAGTATTCGAATCTGGATCCTCCCCAAGCATTTCAGAGATGATTGCTTCAGGTTTAAGGAAAACCCTTTTTCTTTCATCAGGAGGTGACTGTCTAATCTTGCGAACAACTGCTAATGCTCTCTGAAGTTTTTCATCAACAACTACGTATGTACCGTTTGCTAATGGGAATGAAGACGCTCCTTCAGGAAGATCATCTAATCGCTTAGTAAATGCCTCATCCTCGGCTTCAAGCAAAACACGATTCTTAATGCTCCCATCACCATTATTTGAGTAATCTTTAGTTAGTAAAACTGGAATGACCTGGATATCTCCATTTACATCGGTTTCATACTTAAATGTAAAACTGTCAGCAGTCGAAACTTTCAATACTCGTAAAAAATTATCTGTGACTGATGTGACGTTTTCTTCACCAAGTATATTTCTTATATGACTCCAAATACGTATTTGTTCTTGAGGATCATTTATTCCAGCTTTATTAAATGAATCCGTTAATTTTATGACTGTAAAAAATGGATCATGCAGGCGAAATTGTTTTTCACCTAAATTAACAATTAATCCATTTATGGAGGGCGGAGTCGAAAGAGGTAGACTTGTTCCGGGTTTTAGCCACCTCATTGATAAGTTTGTTCCGGGTTTCCCAAGTCCGCTAGATAGTCTTAAGTCCAATCCAAAAGGGCAGTTTGGGGGGAGACCAGCCAACATAGCGACATTTTCAGGCCATGCAGCAACTGCATGATTTGGAAGCGTTATTAATGAGCTGTTCGTGTCAATATTACATTTGCTACAGTCTTCTAAAAGTTTTGCCGCCAACGGAAGTAGGTCTTCGCTAACCGAGCTAGCCCAATGTTCTGCTGAGGGTGTAAATTCAAAACTAATGTCAAAGTTATTGATGGTATGTTTGGTCATATAACCTCAGCTAAAGATACATTGACGCCCACATTTTTAGTAATAAAATCCCTCGCCCTTCTTTGCCAGCCAGCACTATCAGAGCTAAAATGAACTAATCCTGGATCTTCATTTTGGCGATTATTAAAGTCTAGAGATTCAAATCTTAAATCAGCGCCATGATATGTTTTCTTATACAATTTGGGAGCTGATGGAGAGTCAATGCGTTGTGCCCTGAGTCGCCCGTTATGACTCCACTCGCAAAATAGTATCCCACCCATTTTTAAAAGTAAGATACTTTGATCTGGCGATGCTCCGGTTAAGGTTGCACATTGTAAGTCTTTTGAAGAGCTGTTCCGACGCAAATAGTGATGGGCATTATCACCTAGGGCAATCCATACCTCTTCTATATATCCGCGGCTAAAATAAGCCTGCCAGAATTTTTGACGATACTGCCAAATTTCGTCGGCTGTTTGTTGCAGAATCCTGAAAAATGCATCTAACGTTCTTCCATTAATCCAGTTAATTAATACCTGAATTGCTTCAGCACTTACCCCATACCAATGCTGTCGGTCTATCCGGGGGTCGCCAATCGTTCCAAGAAGTTTTGTAATGATTTCATTCTTGAGATCTTCTGGGGGGTCCTCGTATTTCCAGGGCAAAAGCAAAGCCTCTGCAAACTTTACTTTCGATTCTGGATAGCGTAATTGATTTATATGGGTAAGTCCCCAATCAAAAACAAGCCTCACATAATCGACCTGCCTTCTTTCTGAATCAGGAAAATTAAGTAATTCAATAAATGAAAATTGTGCAAATGGTGTTGCAATAAAACCAGGCCAAAGTTCGAATTTAGATATCCAATTTGATAAACCAATTTTAGTTTTTAAAATAGAATTTGCTACTAAGCGAGGACCATTATTGGTTTTAAAAAGACTGAGTTCTGAAGAGAGAGCTTTTATTGCAGTATTGGCAACTATGGTATTACTTGTGAAGAAGTCATGCCCGGCCCGTGCAAGTTTTTCAAATACTGAATCATTGGGTTTGAAATGATCTAGATAAGTAAAAAATAATGGTCTACCCCATTTCATTGGCCTGCGAGCCGATCTTAATGATCGCGGTAATTCCACTTGAAGATACATATCGGTTATGGCGGATTGAGTTGCTAAACCCTTTTCCTGATCTAACCAAAGTGCATACGGAAAGTGTCTCCAATCGCGTGGGTCAACATTGTTTCCAGTAAAGCCTGAAGACTCAAATCGTCGATAAGTTCTCTCGCCAATCGATCTGGTGTCAGGCGGTAAACCAACCTTATCACCAGATATTTGCTCAAGAATTAGCGATAAAAGTGGGAAATCAGCCGGAAGGGTGCCTAGATTCATTGCTTGACAGTGTTGGTAATATATGAAGCTGCTTTAGCCGCCTTACCTCTTTCAGAGTCTGGCTTGTATGCCAGTACAAATCTCAATTCAACTCTACGGCTCGCCTTGGCATCTTCAATTCCAAAATTCTTTTTAAGTCTTTTGTCTGCGTAAGAGCTAATTCCAAATACGTCTAATTTCCGTTCATTTTGATATGACTGTAGCTTACCTTCTGTGAGAACTTCATAAACTGCTCTGGCACGATCAAGCCCAAGGTGCCAATTCGTATAGTTACCTTGTTGTAATGCTGCTGAATCAGTATGGCCTTCAATAAAGATTGTTTCAATCTCTGCATCATCATCATTAATAGGGCAACTTGGAGAGCGATTTAATCTTTCCGAATAAATATAACAAGGCAGGATCTCCGTTAAGGAGATCTTCGCTTTCCGTAATGTGGCTATGGAATTTTCATTTAATACAGCGCTATTAAATCCAAACAATGTATCTGCAGGCAAACCAATTACTCCAGATGCGGGATCAATTACAACCTGCAAACCAGCATCTTTAAATTTTTGTCCAATGATTAATACCGCGCTCGCTAAAGGATCTTTTTCGCTTTCACCTTTTTGTAATGTCTCAACTTTTTGAGAGAGCATAACAACTATGATGATGAATACAAAAAGTAGACCAATCATCAGGTCACTAGAGGATGCAAAATAGCCAGCTTCCTCAACAGTTTCATGCTGATCATTTCGGCCCGATGGAAGAATAATCATATGAACTAATTATTTTTAGGTAGTGATTCCACAAAATCATCCATCGTTTCTTCGAGTGTAACTATGGTGGAATTAATGGATGAGACTGCTTGCGCCAGTTTTTGATCTAGCGTCGTATGAAGTTGTGCGACCTTATCAGAGTACTCAGCAACACCATCAGTCAAGAGACTGACTGTTTTGTCAACAGCCGTTCTTGTATCTTCAAAGTCTGCTCTCAGTGAGGCCAGAGCCTCGCGAGAAGCGCTGGTGCCAAGGTTAATCTCATTAATTGCATCTTTAAGGGCATTAGACATTATTGGAATTCCGGTCTTGAACTCTTCGCTAATTGCTTTTTGCGAGGCTACGGTGTCATCTAGACTATCAGCTACAAGATTTAAAGAATCGGTACTCGATTGAATTCTTTGGACAAACGAATCAACATTCATGATGACCTTATCGACTCCATTAACGGCCGCTACTAAGCTATTGACTACAATTTCCAATTTTGTAGAGCCATCATTAGTAAGGTCTTTTACTTTATCTAGTCCAGACTCAAGCTGGAGGACTGTTTCATTTGTTTTCGTGATTGTCTTTTCAAGAGTATTTACAGATGTGCCAAATGAATTTCCAGCATCTTCAAATGTTTTACCAACACCTACGCCAGCACTATTCAATTTTTCGGCAACATCCAAAAGAGTTTGCTTAAATTGAGCCATCTCTTTAGCTGAGTCCCCTTTGATGCCTTCAAGGAATTTCTCCATGATATCCTTCAGCGCATCTTCATTAATACTACTGATACGATCGGTTAACTTATCGAGGGATTCAATTAATTTTTTACCAAGCTCTTCAAATGATGGTTGAAGAGCATTGCCAATAGCTTTTGCAATTGCCAGCGCAATATCTGTTTCAAATCGCTTTAGTTGCCCGACTTGTTCTCTATTTTCATAGAGAATCTCATTAAAAATTCCAAGTTGAGCATGAATAACTGCTTGTGGGGCATTATCTGATGCAATGGTTCTTAGCGTTAATTCCAGATCGTCTATAGCTGCCTCTAACTTTTCAATAGAGACTTTAGCTCGCCAACTCCACAATAATGAACAAAAGAGGCCTGCAATTGAGGTAATAAATTTTCCACCTGCTGTAGCAATGAGACCATTTAACGCTTGGTCACGTAGCTTTTGACTGCCAGACATTGCTTGCCCTGCATTCTGCAATGCAAAAGCTAAGAAGATGAATGTAAACATTAATCCAGCACCAACTAATAAATTCGGCATAGTTTCGTACAGGGAAAGATTCATTCTTCCTGCCAATACATTCCTGGCCGTCCAAATGTCTGAATATGGTTTCAGGCAGTACCTTTCCGGGCCCAGGTCGCCGTCGATGCTAATAAGATTTCGTTTACTCTCTTGCAACAGATCTTTGATTCGTTTGTTTTTTGTTCCTTCGATTGCCGCAGTAAAGACATCTTCACTAAGAAATACTTTATTCTTAATTCCATTGGTAAGTTTTTCAATTTCATTAATAGACTCTTGGATTACCTGTGACCAGGTTGTGTAGAGATACAGCGAAATAAGAAATATTCCAAAGGCTATGCCAACTGGATAATAAAGATCGGATGGGATGGGCATCATTTAACTTTTTTGTTTATAGATTTAAGAATAATAAGCCTTTCATAAAATATCTTAAGGGTTGCTTTAGCTCAGTTCCTGAGCTTTGTTTTGTAAATTTACGCTTTGGCCTCCACTATCAAAGGCGTATTAATCCAATAGTTATGTAATTCCTTTGTGAGGCTCTAAAACCTTTTTTGCGTCTAGTTAATTACCAAATATAAGGAAAAATATTGATAAAGTTGCCTTTTAGCCCTGCTATTTTCTATGTTCCATCTATTTAATATGGTTCTATGAATTTATAACTTATTGATTTAATTTAATAATTTTATTTGGTATCATTATTAAAAAAAAAGTAATAGATACTATTTGCAAAAAACAAGATACTTTGATAAAGTACCTACATCAACATTGGAGGTGTAGATATGCACACAACTCAACACGTAATGCAAAGAATGTCCCAGAGGGGGGTTTCAAGCGAGATGATTGATCTTGTCCTTAATCATGGACAGCTAGAGCAGGACAAATATGTTCTTGGTAAGAGGCAGGCTTTAGAGCTATTAAATGAATTAAAAAAACAGGAGAGAGTCGTTAAAAAGATTTTGGATAAAGGTGGCGTCACAGTTGTAGCTCAGGATGATGTCTTAATTACGACCTATAACCACAATAGTTAATAAAGATTTGCTGAAAAGGGATGATGATGAGAAATGAGATTTTGTACCAAATTATTGATTCGATTCCGATAAGAGGCTTAGATACTCAAAGATTAACGGAGTTAGTCCTGCAATTGCTAGCCTGGGAGAAGCTTTCAAGATGCAATGCAATTGCAGAAGATTTGAAATTTAGTGATGGTTTTATTAGGTCACCAGAAAAGATCGTTAATGTATTCCAAGCGCTCTCAGCTAGCGGTGAATTAATGCGTCGAGCTTTTGGTCACAGGCATCCAGAGATTGATAGAAATCCTCATCTACTTAGAGATGCAATGGAATTGGTAAAGCACTTAAGCGCTAATGGCGTATTGGAAAATATAAACACACTTCACTTAGATGAGGAAATGGAAAAATGGCCATTAAACATTCATCAAAATATGCCGAAAGAAGTTGCAGATTTATTAGTTGATATAGCAAGAATTGGACCAAAAGATTCTGTCTATACACCTTGGGATAGTACTTTTGCACAACTAGCAAGTAGGGCATCCCTCAAGGCTGATCAGGTTTACTATGAGTCAATACTACAAAGCGCTGTGCCCGCCTTGATAAGCATACTCTCTAAACGAGAATTCACGGTTTCAATAAGCGATCCTATAGCTCATCCAACAGCTATTGAAGGGGGAAGGCCAAGATTATTTGATATTACAGTTGCATTTCCGCAATTTGGAATGAGATATTCGGCAGACGAAATTAGAAGAGATATTTTTCGTCGATTTCCAGAGCGGACACAAATTGGTTCTGTGCTCGCCATACGTCATGCCTTATCACAAACGAAGTCCAGATTAGTCATCGCGGTTCCTAATAGTGTGTTATTCAGTCATGGTTATGAGAGGGGACTACGAATGGATTTGGTTGAGAAGGGCATGATTGAGACAGTCATCTCGATGCCAAGTGGTTTATTACATCAAACAAATATAGCTTTTTCGATTTTAGTAATGAAGCCTGAAGGTGGCATTAGATCCATCAAGTTTATAAATGCCGATCAACCAAAGTTTTATATTGGGATTGCAAGGACAAAAAATAAGTTAAGCAATCTTGATAAATTACTTGACTTAATTACGCTTAATAAAGAATCTGAAGATTGTGTAATAGTACCTAGTGAAAAAATTTTAGATAACGATGCTCAGTTACAAGTTGACCGTTATGTTGTATCGGAAAGTAGGAGGCAGTTAGAAAAACGCCTGAGCAATTTAAATACTATTCAATTGGGAGATATCGTCCGAACGGTTCGCGCAATTCCAGCTGGACTCAGACAAGAAAAGCCTTTAGCTGTAATGGAAATTGGCGCGATAGACCTTCCGCAGTTCGGCTATATTGAGGCAAAAGGCAAAACTATCTCTATAGATTCAAATCTTGCTAAGCGATATGAGGATTGTTTTTTAAGACCACTTGACATTGTTCTTATTGTTAAGGGAAGTGTTGGTAAGATTGGATTAGTACCATTTGATGTACCAACGACGGGAAATGGTGGGTGGGTAGCGGGGCAGTCAGCTACAGTTTTAAGGGTGCACCCAGAGTATTGTGCCCAGTCATTATTTGTCCAGTTAAGATCGCCGATGGGGCAGGCGCTTCTTGCAAGCATAGTTTCAGGTGCGACTATCAAGTTAATACAGCTAAGAGAGTTAATGAAGTTGGAAATTGTTAAATCTACAGCGGAACAAGATGCAAGGGCTAGAAAAACAATTGATGCAGAAGCTCATTTGGAAAAGAAAATAAAAGAGATTAAGAAAGAGCAAGAAGAGTTATCTAAGGGTGTGTGGAATCTGTAATTTTATTAAAAAATAGAAGGTACATAATGCTAACTGGTGAATTAAAAAGTCAAGTTGATAGAGTTTGGGACAGCTTTTGGTCTGGCGGTATCGCTAACCCACTAGAAGTTCTGGAACAAATCACATATCTGCTGTTTTTACGCAGACTTGATGAGATACAGACTTTGGAGGAAAACAAAGCGGCTAGGCTAAAGAAGCCAATTGAACGTGAGATTTTTCCTAAGTTAGCAGACGCAAAAGGGCGCAGCTATCAAGACATGCGTTGGAGTCGATTGAAAAATCTAGCACCGCAGGAGATGTATACGGTGGTCAGTGAACATGTGTTCCCATTTCTGCGCGATCTTGGTGGTGATGGCAGCAACTACAGTAAGCAAATGGAGGGTGCGCGTTTTACTATTCCAACCCCAGCACTTCTCGCTAAAGTCGTAGACCTACTAGATCAAATCCCCATGCAAGATCGCGATACTAAAGGCGACTTGTATGAGTATATGCTAGGTAAGATTGCTAGCGCTGGACAGAACGGTCAGTTTAGAACGCCAAGGCACATTATTCGATTAATGGTTGAGCTAACAGCGCCAACTGCCAAAGACACCATCTGCGACCCTGCTAGCGGCACTTGTGGTTTTTTAATAGGTGCTGGAGAGTACTTACGAGAAAACCATCCTGAAATCATGGTGGACGAAAAACTCAGCAACCATTTCAACAACACCATGTTCCACGGCTACGATTTTGACAACACCATGCTACGCATTGGCAGCATGAACATGCTATTGCACGGTGTTGAGAGCCCTGAAATTACTTATCGGGACAGCTTGTCACAGGATTATGCAATTGAGGAGGAAAAATATAGCCTTATCCTTGCTAATCCGCCATTTGCAGGTAGCTTGGATTACGAGGGAACAGCTAGGGATTTGCTCGCTGTTGTGAAAACCAAAAAGACAGAACTGTTGTTCTTAGCATTATTTCTCAAGCTATTAAAGCCAGGTGGTCGTGCTGCTGTAATTGTTCCCGATGGCGTATTGTTTGGTAGCAGTAAAGCTCACAAAGATTTACGAAAGATAATTGTTGAAGAGCAGAAGCTAGATGCTGTGATTTCATTACCAAGTGGTGTATTCAAGCCCTATGCTGGGGTCAGTACAGCAGTTGTCATCTTCACTAAAACAAACTCTGGTGGTACTGATAACGTTTGGTTCTACGACATGCTGGCAGATGGTTGGAGCTTAGATGACAAGCGTCAGCCATTGTTAGATGCAGAGAAGTTGGGCGTAACACCTGCAACTAAACTAGCTACTGATGAGCATGCAAAAAACAACTTGCCTGATGTGCTGGCACGATGGTTGCAACGTGATGGTACTGAATTGAAAAATTCACGCACAGCGCAAAGTTTCTGTGTGGCTAAAAGTGAGATCGTAGCAGCTAGTTATGACTTGAGCCTGAACAGGTACAAAGAGGTTGTCCACGAAGTAATAGAACATGTGCCACCCAAGCAGCTAATTGCTGAGCTAAAGCAGTTAGAGGTTGAAATACAGGCTGGGTTAGCTGAGCTTGAAGGGTTGCTTAAATGAGTTGGCAGACTGTTGCATTAGACGAACTTTGTGAAATTAATGTAGGAAAAACGCCATCTCGCGCAAATAAAAATTACTGGTCGAATGGCACTGAGCCTTGGCTGTCAATCGCCGATATGACAAAAGGTTTTTTGGTAACGGAAACTAAAGAACGTATAACAAAAGAAGCCGTTGTAAGCTGTAATTGCAAAATTGCACTTCCTGGTACTGTACTGATGAGTTTTAAGCTGAGTGTTGGTAAGGTCTCTTTAGCTACATTTCCTGTGTACACAAACGAAGCTATCGCTGCTTTACCGATTAAAAACAAGTCGATTTTATGTGATGAGTATTTGGCCTATGCATTAAAAAACATTGATTTGCAATCAGGCACAGACAGGGCAGCAATGGGATTAACGCTGAATAAAGATAAGCTCAAAAGGGTAAAAATCCCACTCCCACCTCTTACAGAGCAAAAGCGCATCGCTGCGATACTGGATAAGGCTGCTGAGATCAAAGCCAAGCGTGAACAGATGATTGCTAAGCTGGATGTGCTTGCGCAGAGCACGTTTGTGGAGATGTTTGGAGATTGTCAGGGGCGCAAAGATCTAGTTGCCAAACAAGTAAAAGATGTATGTGAGTTTAAATATGGAAAACCTTTGCCAGAACAATTGCGGTGCACAGGTAATGTGAATGTGTATGGTTCAAATGGAGTTGTAGGGGAACATGACTCTGCAATTACGCTTGGTGAAACCATTGTGATTGGACGTAAAGGTTCATATGGAAAAATAAATTACAGCGAAAAAAGTTGCTACCCGATAGACACAACTTTTTACATTGACAGCACAAGCACCGACCAAAATCTTGTTTGGTTAAAATACGCACTTGGTACATTAGGTTTGGATAGCATGAATAAATCTGCAGCAGTGCCCGGGTTGAGTAGAGAAGACGCTTACAGACAGATGTTGTATGTGCCGACATTGCCTCAGCAAATTAAATTTGCAAAAGCCGTTGAAGAAATAAGCAAAAAAATTGCTCTGCAGAATTTAAGTACAAGTTCTCTCAATCAATTAATCAGTTCACTACAACACCAAGCCTTTACGACAGGATTTGCCGCATGAGCAACTTTGACTTCCTGCAGCAAGACTTCTACAGCATCCATCACAATGCTGTTAAGGCTGAGAGCTATGTTAACACTGATTACATAGCTGCAGCAGTCTACCTTCGTATTACTTTAGAGCAGGTTGTTGATTGGTTGTATAGGAACGATGCTAGTTATAGCTGTTATGAGACAACTTTAGGAGCAAGGGTACATGCGCCTTGTTTTGAAACCAATGCTGGTGAGCGAATTTTCGCCAAGGCTGTGATCGTCATTGATGTTTGCAATCGAGCTGCCCATGGCAAAAAGGTGACCAAGGACAGAGTAGTTGAAGCATTTGGGGAGTTTTTTCATATTTGCTATTGGTTAGCCAAGAGCTACGCTACCAAAAATAGGCCAAATCCTGCCCTGCAATTTAAGCCTGAGCTGCTGCCTCCTACAGGAGCAGCTGACAAGGTAACTTTGCAGCGACTGTTGGAGCAAGAGGAGGCGTTAAAAAAAGAACGACAAGAAAAAGATGTATTGCTGTCAAAACTAGAAGGCGCAGATGGCCTTCGCGCTGAAGTTGAACGATTGCAAGCTGAAGTAGCCAAGGCCAAATATGCCAACCTCGCTGTTACGGACACACACGACTACAACGAAGAGCAAACTAGAGACTATTTCATTGATCTGTTGCTGCACGAGGCAGGATGGCCTTTGGATAAGCTGCAAGACCGTGAATATGAAGTCACGGGTATGCCAAATAGTCAAAACAAAGGATTTGTTGACTATGTACTGTGGGGTGATGACGGACTGCCACTTGCAGTAGTTGAAGCCAAACGCACACGTAAAGATGCACGTGAAGGACAGCAGCAGGCAAAACTTTATGCTGATTGTCTCGAGACCCAGTTCAAACGCAGGCCAGTAATCTTCTTTACCAACGGTTATGAACATTGGTTCTGGGACGATAAGGCTGCACCACCTAGACGTGTTCAGGGCTTCTACAAAAAAGACGAACTTGAACTCTCGATGCAAAGGCGCACCAGCAAGCAGAGTTTGGCACTGGCCAAGATTAATCCTGATATTGCAGGCAGAGGTTATCAGCAGCAAGCCATTCGCTGTGTTACGGAAGCCATTGAAAAAGAAAATAAGCGACGTTGCTTGATTGTGATGGCAACTGGCGCAGGTAAGACCAGAACAGTAATCGCGCTTACTGACCTATTGATACGCTGTAACTGGGCAAAACGTATATTGTTCTTGGCTGATAGGGTGTCATTAGTCAAACAGGCCAGTCGTGAATTTGTAAAGCTACGGCCTGATTTAGGTATCGTTAATTTACTAGATAACCCTGATGGTCATGGTCGTGTTTACGTGAGTACCTATCCCACCATGCTCAACCTTATAAATGACAACAAGAGCGATACACGAAAGTTTGGCATTGGCCACTTCGACTTGGTAGTAGTTGATGAGGCACACAGAAGCATCTACGCAAAATACGGTGCGATTTTTGACTACTTTGACAGCTATCTGGTCGGCCTGACCGCAACACCAAAAGACGAAGTTGATCGCAATACCTATGGACTATTTGAGCTTGAAAAGGGTGTGCCAACATACGCCTACGCACTGGAAGATGCCATTACAGATCAATATCTAGTTCCTCCGCAGGCAATCTCTGTTGCGCTGCAGTTTCAGCGCGAAGGGATTGACTACAACAAACTCAGTGACGAAGAAAAACAGCAATGGGACGAGCTTGATTGGGGGGAGGATGGTCCGCCTGACAGTGTTGACCCTCCAGCCTTGAACGCTTGGTTGTTCAACAAAGACACTGTGGATAAGGTCTTAGAGCATCTTATGACCCAAGGCGAGCGGGTTGCCAGCGGCGACAGGCTTGGTAAGACCATCATCTTTGCCAAAAACAACAACCATGCTGAATTCATTGCAGAGCGATTTAATGCAAACTACCCTCAGTACAACGGCGAATTCGCTCGTGTGATTACGCACAAGACTGTCTACGCACAGAGCTTGATTGATGAGTTCAGCAAAAAGGATAGTTCTCCGCATATTGCTATCAGCGTAGACATGCTAGACACAGGCATCGATGTGCCTGAAGTGGTCAATCTAGTGTTTTTCAAGATGGTGCGCAGTAAGACCAAGTTTTGGCAAATGATTGGTCGGGGAACAAGGTTATGTCCTGATCTGTATGCACCCGGACAAGATAAAAAGTTTTTCAAGATTTTTGATTTCTGTCAAAACATTGAATTCTTCAATCAACAGATTACCAAGGGTAGCGGTAAGACTGCGGATAGCTTAGACACTAGACTGTTTAAATCACGTTTGGATTTGATACAAACGCTGGCAGCTCGCAATGGTAGTATGCGCACAGCTGAAGAGCATGAAGAAGAAAATAAGCTGGGATTAGAAACCACAGAGTACTTACACAGCCTCGTTGACGGAATGACTTTAGACAACATCATTGTCAGACCCCACAGGATGATGGTTGAGAAATACAAGGACATAAAACATTGGAATAGTCTAACGAATACCGATAAAGAAGAAATTGCCAATAGTCTTGCTGCACTACCCAGCCAAGTCAGTGACCCTGAAGAGGAAGCCAAACGCTTCGACATGATGATCTTGCGTTTGCAACTGAGTATCTTGAATGGTGATGAAATATTTGAAAAATATCAAAAGTCAGTGAGAGATATTGCTGCTGCACTTGAGCTACAAGAAAGTATTCCAGCCATCCGCGATCAAATGTCCTTGATACAGAGCTTGAACAACGATGACTGGTGGCAGGATGTGACTGTGGGCATGCTTGAGCATGTTCGCAGACAAATACGACTATTAATAAAGCTACTGGAAAAAACACAACGCCCAATCATTTACACAGATTTTGATGACACTATCAGTAGCTCAAATTCCGTCGAACTGTCCATGAATAAAACTACTTTGGACTATGAAAAGTTCAAAGCCAAGGCTCGCGACTTCTTGAAGATGCATGAGGGCAAACTGGCAGTCTTTAAGCTGCGCACCAACAAAGCCATTACTGTAGCTGATTTAGAAGAGCTAGAAAAAATATTGCTTGAACAAGCTGCTGGTGATGCAGATTTGGTAGCTCAGGCCAAAGACAGTGCAGGTGGCTTAGGTTTATTTGTGCGTTCAATTGTTGGTCTTGAGCGTGGCGCTGCAGTAGATGCGATGGCAGAGTTTTTGAATGATCAAGCAGCTACAGCTAGTCAAATTGAATTTACTAATATGTTGGTCAACTTCTTGACTGTTGATGGTGCGATATCCGCTGAACGCCTGTATCAATCTCCCTTTACTGCCGTGGCAGCAACTGGACCTGAGAGCATCTTTTCACCAGCTAAAGTTGAGCAACTTTTTGCAGCTATTAAAGAAGTAAGACTTCGTGCTGTAGCCTAGAATGAGAAAGAAAAATTAAATGAAAACTAGTTTAGGAAATCTTCAGAAAGTAAGTCTGCGTGAAGCATGGAAAAATGAAGCGTCAGACTTTACTCCATGGTTAGCGGAGCAGGAGAATCTAGATTTTTTGGCTGATACTTTAGGTCTTGCGGAATTGGAGTTGGTTCAACGAGAATACCCCATTGGAGATTTCAGTCTCGATATCCTCTGCACGGATGATCAGGGCGAGGTCATTATTGAAAATCAACTTGAAAAAACAGACCATACGCATTTGGGTCAAGTCATTACTTATGCATCTGGAGTTGGTGCAAAAAAGGTGATCTGGATAGCCGAATCTTTTAGGCGAGAACATGTTGCTGCTCTAGAGTTTTTAAATCAAAATACAACTGAAGATTTAAACTTTTTTGCAGTTGAGATTGAATTATGGCAAATCGGTAATTCGCCAATGGCGCCAAGTTTTAACGTGGTTGTAAAGCCAAATGGATGGGCAAAAGCAGGTCGAGAGCAAGCTCGCGCAGTGTCCTCTGCGACGCCACTTAAGCTTTTGCAGCTTAAGTTTTGGACTGAGCTTGTCACTTATATTGATCAAAATAAAATTAATCTTGGTACGACAGAGCCAAAACCACAACATTGGTTTAATAATAGATTAGGTAAAAGCGGATTTGTCTTGGCCTTTACTGCTAATTCAAGATTGAGCCGCTTGGGTGTTGAGCTTTATATTGATCCAGCTGACTCCAAGGAAAAGTTTAGGGCTCTGGAGTCAAGGAAAGAAGAAATTGAGGCGGCTCTAGGCTACAGTCTTGAATGGCAATTTTTGCCAGAGAGTCATGCATGTCGAATTGCCCTTTATAACCCAGAATTTAGTCTTGAAGATGAAATGCAGTGGACAAGCTATTTTGAGTGGCTGACAACAAATGGCATTAAATTTCAGGATGTTTTCAAACCAATTATTCGTGTAATTTAGTACTTCAATAAGCTAGGACGATAACGCTTTCTTCAAATAGGAATCAATATCCCCCTGACCTAGTAGCCACTGCTTATAGTCGCTAGGAAGATCTGTTAACAACAAGCCTTTATGTTTGCCAAATGGCATGGTCGTTGGGATCCTGGCTTTTTCAGACTCTGTATACAAATCCTCAATAGTTTTAACGTTTAACTGCTGACAAATATGATCTAGGATCACGGCACAGATTCCCACATCGGTGAGTGCTGAGTGGGCATTACGTAATTGTTCGCGTGCATTATTGCGCTCTAAGTAATAAAGCAAGGCACTTTGAGTGTGACTATCTAAATCGGGCCAAAGCTTACG
>JACCDK011605496.1_pt1 | contig 17094 bp, 14 predicted proteins | sample 7445871 | NCBI WGS metagenome assembly JACCDK01 (sample SAMN15323436, study PRJNA562643) | freshwater metagenome | isolation source: river surface water | place: USA:Blue River Watershed | collected 2017-08-15
CTGCAAAGCCTTCTGCGCTGCCAGGCCATCTTCACCGCTTAACAACGCAGGCTTTCCTACGAAAATTTGAACTGGTTCAATTTCAAGAAATATCTCAGCGATACTCTTTAGCAACGTCTTATCAGTAGCCTTGAATGTGGTTAATGGGGAGCAAATGATCGAATCCGCATCACTTGCCGCAACTCCCATGCGGACATCCCCATAATCAAAGGCGATTCGACGTCCTCGTTGCATCAACTAACCAATAAGTGATTGAGAGATTGCGGCGATAGCATCCAATGACTTGCTCGCATCGGTGCCTCCACCCTGAGCGAAATCATCCTTACCGCCGCCTCCACCGCCCAGAACGGTTGAGCCTATTTTGACCAATGCGCCTGCTTTTATGCCAGCTGCTCTCGATTGATCACTAACTGCAACAACCAGCACTGGCTTTCCATCATTATTGCTCAGAAGTGCAACCACGCTATTAGCGTTTTGGGTGCGAAGGTCAATTGCAATTTTGCGTAAATCATCACCTGAAACACCATCAGCCATAACCGCTCCAATAAAGGTGTGTCCGTTAATCACCGTTGCTGATTTGGCAAGATCACCAACCTGTGACAGAGCCTGGGCAGAACGCGCTGAAGCCAATTCTTTCTCGATCTCTTTCATCTTATTTAACATATCTGAAATTCGCTCCGGTAACTCTTCCGCCCTAGAGCCCTTAATGAGTTCAGTCAAAGAGTTGAGCAAGATATGTTCGCGAGCCAAGAACTTATAAGCATCGACTCCGACTAGCGCTTCAACGCGTCGAACTCCAGCGCCGATTGAAGATTCACCAAGCAGTTTTACAACACCTAGTTGACCAGAGCGCGCGACGTGCGTACCTCCACATAATTCACGTGCCCAATCACCAACACTGACCACACGAACTACATCTCCATACTTTTCGCCAAATAACGCCATAGCGCCGATTTCTTTTGCCTTAGCTTGAGACATACTCTCTGCTGTTACTTCCAGATTGTCTAACAACAAAGTATTCACGCGAGATTCGACATCATTTAAAATCGAAGCAGAGACCGCACCAGTTGCCGGAAAATCAAAGCGGAAGCGACCGGGTGAATTTTCAGATCCGGCTTGCGTTGCAGTCTCGCCAAGAACTTCTCTGAATGCTTTATGAACCATGTGGGTTGCGGTATGTGCTCTTGAAATTGCAGCTCGTCTTTCGGAATCGATCTCTGCAAGAGCATCGGACCCTACTTCTACAGATCCATTGATTACGCGTCCACGGTGAACCGAGACACCAGGTACTGGTGATTGAACATCTTCGATTTCAATAACCGCGCCGGAACTTAAAGTGATTCGGCCACCATCAGCTAACTGACCTCCACCTTCAGCATAGAAAGGAGTACGGTTCAAAATAATTTCGACTTCATCGCCCTCTGTTGCCGAAGCTACTGCCAAACCATCAACTAAAATTCCAGTCAAAGTAGCTTCGGAAGCAATATTTGTATATCCAAGGAACTCTGTTCTGCCGCTTTTGTCTGCAATTGATCGATACACGGATACATCTGTGTGGCCAGATTTCTTGGACTTAGCATCCGCCTTTGCGCGATCTTTTTGTTCCTTCATCAGACGGCGGAAACCATCCTCGTCAACGCTTAGTCCTTCTTCTCTAGCCATTTCTAAAGTTAAATCAAAAGGAAAACCATATGTATCGTGAAGTTTGAAAACATCTTCACCAGGCAAAACTGAACTCTTGCTCTTCTTCAGAGCCGCAGAAGACATATCAAAGATCTGCGTGCCGCTCTTTAAGGTTTGCAAGAAGCTCTCTTCTTCTGAAGCGCTAACTGCCAAAATACGATTCTTATCTGAAACTAATTCAGGATACTGAGGGCCCATTGCTCCTATGGCTGCAACCGTTAGTTCAGACATGATGGGATCCATGGAACCTAGGAGTCGCATATTTCGAATTGTGCGTCGCATCATTCGCCGCAAAACATATCCACGGCCTTCATTGCCCGGGGTCACTCCATCACCGATTAGCATCGCCGATGTTCGTGCATGGTCTGCAATAACTCGAAGTGACACATCTGATTTTTCAGAAGCGCCGTACTTAACTCCAGTTAGTTCAACAGCGCGATTAAGGATTTGAATTGTGGTGTCGATTTCATAAATATTTTCTACGCCCTGCAATAAGGCTGCTGTACGTTCCAGGCCTAAACCGGTATCGATACTTTTTGCAGGTAGTTCACCCAAAATTGGATAGCCGTCTTTTCCACCGCCTGCGCCACGTTCGTTTTGCATGAAAACCAAGTTCCACACTTCAAGGTAACGATTCTCATCTGCAATCGGACCACCTTCAACGCCATAGGCAGGACCACGGTCATAATAAATCTCTGAGCACGGTCCACAAGGTCCAGGAACACCCATCGACCAAAAATTATCCGCCATATCGCGACGCTGAATACGCTCCTTTGGCACACCGATCTGCTTATGCCAGATGTCAGCAGCCTCATCATCATCTAGATAAACGGTTACCCATAATTTTTCTTCAGGGAAGCCATAACCACCATCTGCTATTGGTCTAGTTAATAGCTCCCAAGCAAGTGCAATCGCACCTTCCTTGAAGTAATCACCGAAAGAAAAATTGCCACACATTTGAAAAAACGAAGCATGTCGAGTTGTCTTACCGACTTCATCGATATCCAGAGTACGTACACATTTTTGAACTGAAGTAGCACGCTTATAAGGAGGCGTTACTTCACCCAAAAAGAAAGGCTTGAATGGAACCATTCCAGCATTAACAAGTAAAAGATTTGGATCATCAGCAATCAGAGATGCTGAAGGTACAACGGTGTGGGTTAACCCTTGACGGTTGTCAGATTCAAAGAAGCGCAGCCAGCGCGAACGGATCTCGGCGGATTCCACTAGTTAAGATCACTCAGCCTTCTTCTTTTTCTTGGAACGATCTTTATTCATTTGAGCTGCAGATAGAAGTGCTCCTGCAACCTTAACTGCAGAACCATTCTTATTCATGAATCCTTGAGTCGCCTCAGAGACTTTCTCGCTCATCTCTTCAATATTTTTGCTGACACGATTAATGCTGTGTAGCGGGCCATTAACCAAGGTAACCGTAGTGTTAATTTCATCGATCAAGGGTGCGGTTTCGTCGGTCAAAACCTTAAGCGACGCCTTAGCTTCATCGACTAAACGACCTACTCGAACAACGACGTAGGCAATAGCAATCGCGATGACAGCAAGTGATGATGCCGCGATTATTGTTGCAATTCCACCTGGACCCATGTTGTTAGCCTACCTGAACCCTTAACTACCTTGCGGGTTTTTAGGCTGTGGCACCCAATCAATTCCGCTCTCTTTGCGCTGAGCGGGAGTAATCGGTGTTGGAGCGCCAGTTAAAGGATCTCCACCACTTGCGGTCTTAGGAAAGGCGATTACTTCTCTAATTGAATCTGAACCTGTAAGCAATGCGCACACACGATCTAGCCCTAATGCAATTCCACCATGTGGAGGTGGTCCATAGTTAAAAGCTTCTAGCAGAAAGCCAAACTTACTGTTTGCTTCTTCATCACTTAAACCAATGACAGAAAAGACATCCTTCTGAATATTGCGATCATGAATACGGATGGATCCGCCGCCTAATTCCGTTCCATTAAGAACGATGTCATAGGCATAGGCCAAAGCAGATGCAGGATCTGCTTTAAATGTTGCGGCAAATTCTGGCTTTGGTCCGGTAAATGGATGGTGAACCGCAGTCCAACCACCGTTGTCTGTAGGTTCAAACATAGGTGCATCAACAACCCACAAAAATTCCCATTGTCCATCAGGAATCAGATTGCAACGCTTACCAATCTCTAACCGAACTGCGCCCAAAAGATTCAAAGATGCGGTGCGCTCACCTGCGGCAAAGAAAATTGCATCTCCGAGTTTTGCTCCAGATGCTCCAACTATTCCCGCAGTTTCTTGCTCAGAAATATTCTTCGAAACTGGGCCACCGAGAGTTCCATCTTCATTCACCAGAATGTAGGCGAGGCCTTTTGCTCCGCGGGCCTTGGCCCAATCCTGCCAAGCATCTAGCTCGCGACGAGCAGATGATGCTCCCCCAGGCATAACAACAGCACCAACGTAAGGTGCTTGGAAAACACGGAACGGAGTCTGTGCGAAAAATGTGGTGAGATCGACAATTTTGTTATCGAAACGAAGATCAGGTTTGTCTGAACCATAGTTAGACATCGCATCTGCATATGTCATTCGCTTTAACGGAAGCGGAATGTCGTAATTGACCGCTTCCTTCCAAACCCGCGCAACAATCTTTTCAGCAACGGCCAAAATATCTTCTTGATCGATAAATGACATTTCAATGTCTAATTGAGTGAACTCTGGCTGACGATCTGCCCGGAAGTCTTCATCGCGGAAACAGCGCGCGATCTGGTAGTACTTTTCCATTCCGGCCACCATCAACAGCTGCTTAAACAACTGAGGAGATTGCGGAAGTGCATACCAAGAGCCTGGTTGAAGTCGTACTGGAACCAAGAAATCTCGTGCACCTTCTGGAGTAGAACGGGTCAAATAAGGAGTTTCAATCTCAAGAAACTTTTCATCCTCCATGACGCGGCGAATTGTTGATGTGACCTTTGATCGAAGTCGTAAATTCTGCGCCGGCTTTTCACGTCGTAAATCCAAATAACGGTAGCGCAAGCGAACTTCTTCATTGATATCAGTGTCATCTCCGCTATCGACTGGAAATGGAAGCGGTGCGGCCTCTGAAAGAACCACGACAGTGTCACCCATAACTTCGATTTCACCTGTTGGAATATTAGTATTTTCATTTCCTGCTGGACGCGCGACAACTTCGCCGGTAATCAATAGGCACCATTCGGCGCGAAGTGAACCTGCTACTTTTTCATCGCGAATAACTACCTGAACCGAGCCTGATGCATCACGTAAATCGATGAAAGCAACGCCGCCATGATCTCGTCGGCGGGAAACCCAACCAGCCAGAGTGACGGTCTGTCCTGCGTTGGATTTACGCAATGACCCAGCTTCATGTGAACGCAACATTTCGTTTCCTAATTCTACTTTTCGAGAGCTTCGAACAATGAGTCAATCTTAACCGAGGTTTCAGTGCCAGATTTCATCTCTTTTAACTCAACCGTTCCGCTTGAGATCTCGGATTCTCCAAGGACGATAACGTGCATTGCCCCACTCTTATCCGCACCTTTCATTGCACCTTTCAGTGCCCGATCACCAAAGGCGATTTCCACTCGCTTTCCTTTAGCACGCAAAGTTGCTGCGATCGTTAGTGCCTGCAATTTTGCACTTTCTCCTAGCGGAATTATGAATAGATCAGAAACGAAAGCATCAGCTCCGATGACTCCTTCGGCTTCTGCAGCCAGCAAGGCTCGATCAACACCTAAACCGAAACCAATTCCGGAAAGAGATTGACCGCCCAACTGCTCCATGAGACCGTCGTAACGACCACCGCCTCCAATTCCAGATTGTGCGCCCAGTAATTCGTGAACGAATTCAAAAGTTGTTCCTGTGTAGTAATCCAAGCCTCGCACCATTCGTGGATTCAGGGTGTAGGAAACCTGCAAGGCATCTAAAAAAGTAATTACTTGATCAAAATGTGCGCGAGATGAATCACTCAAATAATTTACAAGCAATGGAGCATCTGCCATGGCCTGCTTCATTTCTTCACGCTTGTCATCAAAAAGACGAAGAGGATTAATCGCAGCTCGTTCTGCTGTGGCCTCATCCAAATCAAGTGTTGCAATGAACTTGAGCAGATCAACCCTATGTGCTGCTCGAGATTGGGCATCACCCAATGATGTGATTTCCAGGCGGTACTGTTTTAAACCAAGAGCTTTAAATCCAGCATCTGCAATAGCAATAACCTCAGCATCAATTGCTGGATCATCTAGACCAATGGCTTCAATTCCCACTTGATAGAACTGACGATAGCGACCTGCTTGAGGGCGTTCAGCTCTGAAAAATTGTCCTGAGTACCAAACTTTTACCGGAAGCTGTCCGCGATCTAAACCATGTTCGATGACTGAACGCATTACACCTGCGGTTCCTTCAGGACGCAATGTAATTGAACGTCCACCACGATCTTCAAATGTGTACATCTCTTTAGATACAACATCGGTTGATTCACCAACACCGCGCTTAAACAAATCTGTATCTTCAAAAACCGGAAGCTCAATTAATTGATAACCCGCGCTACGTGCGGGCGCAATCAATGACTCTCGAACAAATTCAAAAGAACTAGAACGTGGTGGGATGTATTCACTTACACCCTTAGGTGCTGAAATCTTTTGCTGAGCCATCAGTATCTTCCCACCAAACTTTTTAGGTACGGATTAGTCTTTTTCTCGTGCGCCATAGACGTTCTCGGGCCATGGCCAGGCAAGACCTCAAGATGATCAGATAGCGGGACAACCTTCTTGCGCAATGTCTCATCCATCTCTTTGGCCGAACCTGTTGGCAAATCTGTTCGTCCTATCGAACCAGCAAAGAGGACATCCCCGCTGACCAATACTTGGTCAGAGACTTCGAACATCAATGAACCACGCGTATGACCTGGAGCATGAATGGCCCTCAAGGAAAGTCCTACCAAATCAATTACATCATTATTGCGAAGCTCGAGTACTTGCACAGGTTCGCTGAAATCCATTTCGGAAACCGTTGCAGCAAATTCTGCGCCAAGCAGTTTCTCTGGCGCAGATAAATACGCACGATCCTCGCTGTGAATATAAGTCGGTATTCCATAGCCGTCAGCAATCGGCTGAATCGAAAATGTATGATCCAAGTGTCCATGAGTTGCAATCACAGCAACTGGCTTCACATTGTGACGCTGCAAAATCTCCTCTAACGAAGCGCTCACATCTGGCATCCCGGGATCAATGACGATGCATTCACTTCCGGGCTCAGTAGCCAACACCCAGCAATTGGTGGCAAACATTGGGGCTGCAAATGAGTCAATCAGCAAACCCATCACCCCCTCATTCACGCTCAATTTTGGCGCGATTGACGCTCACACCATGAGACAGGGTACCTTTTGCCCTACCAATCCACACTCGACCCACGCTTAGAGGGCTCAAATCTTCTAAGCATCGCACCCACACATAGCGAGCCTTGAACAAGGTAACGCGCTGAAAGGATCACTCTCATGACAGATATGAATTTCCCACCACAGGCTAGCGCTGCAAGTGCGTTAATCGGAGATCCTTCAGCATTTGGTCGAGTAGCAGAAGATGGAACTGTTTTCGTAAGAACACCTCACGGAGAAAAAGCTGTTGGCTCATATCCAGGAAAGAGTGCCGAAGAAGCACTTGCATACTTTGTTCGAAAGTTTGAAGTTCTGGCAGCAGAAGTTGCCTTGCTTGCCGCGCGTATTAAGAGCGGCGCAATGGTTCCGTCTGATGCATATGCCGCGGTGAAGAAATTGCGCGAACAAGTTAAAGAGTTAAACGGCGTCGGCGATCTCGAAGCTCTGGCTTCATCTGTAGAACAAATTGAGCCGCTTATTGAAGGCCATCGCGAAGCGTATGAAGCTAAGAAGGCGGCAGAAACTGCAGCAAAGGCCGCTCGCCGCGAACAAATTCTTGTTGAAAAAGAAAAGATTGTTGCAGAGGCGGAAAGTCTTGCCCTTTCTGAAAGCTGGAAGTCAACTGGCGATCGTTTGAAGGTTTTGCTTGATGAATGGAAAGCCGCACCACGCTTAGAGAAGAAGGTAGATGCTGATCTCTGGAAGCGCTTTTCATCCTCTAGAAATAAGTTTGATAAGCGTCGCCGCACCCACTTTGCCTCATTAGAAGCCACACAATCAGTTGTTTCAGATGCAAAGAAAAAAATTGTAGAAGAGGCGGAAAAACTCGCGACTTCTACTGAATGGGTACCAACAGCTAAGCGCTTTAAGGTCCTTATGGATCAATGGAAAGCCTCTGGTCGTGGCAAGAAGAGTGATGATGCAAAGCTATGGGCACGATTTAAAGCGGCTCAAGATCAATTCTTCACCGCAAAAAATGCCGATCTTGAAAAGCGCGATGTCACAATGGCAGCAAACCTTGCAAAGCGTGAAGAGCTACTTCCAGCAATCGAGGCACTACTTCCTATTACAGATGTAAAGGAAGCTCGTAAAGCACTGAATGAACTTCTTCGCTCATGGGAAAAGATCGGCATGACCCATCGCGATAAGCGCGCAGCACTTGATGCACGCGTTGCCAAGATAGAAAGCACGATTAAGGAAGCTGAAGCTGAAATCTGGCGTAAGACAGATCCGGCGGCTAAGAAGCGTGCTCAAGAGGTAGTTGCCCAGCTAACAGAATCTATTGCCAACTATGAAAAGGCTGCAGCCAAGTTTGCTGCAACTGGTAACACTAAGAAGGCAACTGAAGCAGCTGAATCTGCTGCTGCTCGTAAGGTGTGGTTGGCAGAAGCGGAAAAGGGTCTTTCAGAGTTCAACTAATAGCAAAAGTTAGTTATTAGTTGTTCTATAGACGTCATAAACGCCTTCGATACCACGCACCGCCGCCAATACCGCATCTAGATGTGTTGCATCTGCCATTTCAAAGGTAAAGCGTGAAAAGGCTGTTCGATCCTTAGATGTACTTACGGCCGCGCTTAAAATATTTACATGTTGTTCAGACAAGGTCCTCGTTACATCTGCCAACAATGAAGCACGATCTAAGGCTTCCACTTGAATGTTTACCAAGAAGATTGATGCCGCGCCCGTACGCCATTTAACTTTTACTACTCGATCGGCTTGATGGCTTTGTAGATCGGCAGCATTAGTGCAATCTGAACGGTGAATAGACACTCCGCTGCCCTTGGTAATAAATCCCATGATTGAATCACCAGGTACAGGTGTGCAACAACGTGCAAGCTTTACGAGAACATCATCTGTTCCTTCTACATCGATTGCATTACTAGAGCGCCTTGTTGTGGGAGCTCGATTAGGTAGAACATCCATGGTTGGTTCTGGATGTGAATCATCAGCGCCCATAGATGCAACAAGTTTGTCGATGATTGATGCAGCAGAAACATGTCCATCACCAACAGCCGAATACAGACCATCGATATCTGAATAACGAAGATCATGTGCAAGTTCCAGAAGCGAATGGCCTGCAAAGATCTTTTGAAGTGGTAAACCAGCTTTTCTCATTTGTCGTGCGATTGATTCACGTCCTGCCTCAACGGCTTCTTCGCGACGCTCTTTACTAAACCAGGCCTTGATCTTTGATCGAGCACGGGGGCTCTTAACAAAATTCAGCCAATCCCTACTTGGTCCAGCGTTCTCACTCTTGTTGGTAACAATTTCTACAACATCACCATTGTTCAAACGGGATTCTAGTGGAACCAAACGACCGTTTACTTTAGCTCCAGCGCATCGAAGCCCAACATCTGTATGGACTGAAAAAGCAAAGTCAACCGGTGTCGAACCCCCTGGCAAAGCAACAACGCTCCCCTTTGGCGTGAAGACGAAAACTTCTGGTGAACCTAAATCAAATCGCAATGCTTCTAAGAATTCTGAAGGATCTTCAGTTTCTTTCTGCCACTCATGTAGTTGACGCAGCCATAACATCTCTGGTGAGGATTGGGTGTTTTCCGGCCCTTGTTTATATTTCCAGTGAGCGGCAATACCGAATTCAGCACGTGCATGCATATCGTAGGTACGAATCTGAATTTCAATGGCTTTACCGTTTGGGCCAATCACCGTTGTATGCAGCGATTGATACAGATTGAATTTCGGCATCGCTATGTAATCCTTAAAACGCCCAGGAACTGGACTCCAACGTGCGTGGATTGATCCAAGTACCCCGTAACAATCACGGACATCATTGACCAATACGCGAATTCCTACTAAATCATAAATGTCATTAAATTCGCGGCCACGTACAACCATCTTTTGATAAACCGAGAAGAAGTGTTTCTTTCTACCTGTAACAGTTGCATCTATAGCATCTCTGAGCAGATCTTCTTTAACTGAAGAAATAACCTCTTCGGTTAACTTGTCACGCGAAGGCGAACGCTCTGCAACCAAACGTGAAATTTCCTCAAACTTCTTTGGCTCCAATACTTCAAAAGAAAGATCCTCGAGTTCCCACTTCATGGCGTTCATACCTAGCCGGTGCGCCAGTGGAGCGTAGATATCCAAAGTTTCGCGGGCTTTACGAAGTGCACTTTCTTCGGAAACAAACTTCCAAGTTCGTGCATTATGTAAACGATCAGCTAATTTAATTACAAGAACGCGAATATCCCTAGACATTGCAATAACCATCTTGCGTACAGTTTCAGCTTCGGCCGTTGGTCCGTAGGACAACTTGTCTAACTTTGTAACGCCATCTACCAAGTTGGCAATCTCATCACCGAAATCGTGTCGAAGCTGAGTCGATGAATATTGAGTATCTTCTACGGTGTCATGAAGCAACGCAGCAATGATTGTTGCAGGGTTCAGACCAAGGTTGGCCAGAATTTCTGCGACAGCGACTGGGTGAGTTATGTATGGCTCACCAGATTTGCGTAGCTGACCTTCATGAGCATCACGTGCTACTTCAAATGCACGTGAAACTTCAGCCTCATTTACAGAGGCATGGTTTTCTTTGAGAGCACTTATTAGTGGTGCAATCAAAGTATCCACAAAAAACCCTACTTACGACCTTTGCGCTTTGGTTGGTTGCGAGGACCGCGACCATTTACTGCAGCAACAGGTGCTGAAGAAGCCTCGACCGCAGTGCCACCACGTGCATTAACTCGCTTAGCAAGTGCTTGCATTGCAGGCTCTTTTTCGCGAAGTTGGGCAAGGACAGGTGGCGCAATGAAGATCGAAGAGTACGTTCCAACCAACAAACCGATAAACAGTGCCAGTGAGAGATCCTTCAGAGTTCCAGCACCTAATAAGCCCGCACCTACGAACAGGATTGCCGCCACTGGCAGCAAAGCTACGATCGATGTATTTGTCGAACGGACAATTGTCTGGTTAACCGCAAGGTTTACTGCTTGCGAGTAAGTCTTGGTCGAGGAAGAAGTTATCGACTTCGTATTCTCGCGAACCTTGTCGAATACAACCACCGTGTCATACAAGGAATAACCAAGAATGGTTAAGAATCCAATAATTGTTGCCGGCGTAACATCAAAGCCGACAAGCGCGTAGATTCCCACGGTGATAAACACATCGTGAATCACCGCAATGATCGCGGCGATAGCCATCTTCGGTTCTAACGCCATTGCAAGGTAAATCATGACAACTAGCAAGAAACCGAAGAGACCGTAGAGCGCTTTACGGGTGATTTCCTTACCCCATGATGGGCCAATGATCTGTGTATCAATTGTTGAAGCACTCACTGAAAACTTTGCAGCTAATGCATCTTGCACCGCATCGTTTTGAGCCTGCTCTAGTGAACCAGTCTGGACACGAACTTTGTTATCTCCAACTAGTTGCACAATTGCCTCGCTAGTTACGCCAGCTTCTTCTACTGCTGCACGAGCTTCGGTGACAGATGGATTCTGAGTTGTTACGGTGAAAGAAGAACCACCTTTGAACTCAATTCCAAGATGCAGACCTTGAACAGATAGTGCACCGATTGAGAGCAAAATGAAGAGCGAAGAAAGCATGTACCAACGACGACGATTACCAATGAAGTTGACCGAAGTTTCTCCACGATAAAGACGACCACCTAAACCAGATAGCTTTGACATGTTATGCCTCCTTCGCAACGGACATGCCTAGGCTCTTTGGAGAAAAACCTGACAATGGATGTCCTGAGTTAAAGAACTTACTTCTAGACACAAGAACCAATGCAGGCTTTGTGAACCAGAAGATAACGATCAAGTCGATGACTGTTGTTAGACCCAGAGTGAACGCGAAACCGCGGACTCCACCGACTGAGAACACATAGAGCAGAACTGCTGCAATCAACGAAACAAAGTCTGCAACCAAGATTGTGCGACGTGCTCGGACCCAGCCAGTTTCAGCTGCGGTTCGTAAGGATCTTCCCTCGCGCATTTCATCTCGGACACGTTCGAAATAAACAATAAATGAGTCTGCCGTAACACCGATTGCAACAATCGCACCCGCAATACCCGCCAGCGTCAACGTGAAGCCGATCCACTCACCCAACAATAGGAAGAGCGTGTAAAGCATCAGACCTGCAATAGCCAGTGATCCAACAGTTACGAAACCGAGTGCTCGGTAGTACAACAACGTGAAAATCACAACTAGAAGAAGACCTAGACCTCCAGCTAACAAACCAGCGTTGAGCTGATCTGCGCCAAGAGTTGGAGAAACTTGTTGAACTTCGCCACGGTCAAAGGCCAGTGGAAGTGCTCCATATTTCAAAACATTTGCAAGATCTTGGGCTTCAAGTTGTGTGAAGCTTCCAGTAATTTGAGCGTTTCCTGAAGGAATCGCTTCAGTAATTCTTGGGGATGAAACAACAAGTCCATCAAGAACGATAGCAACTTGATTGGTTGGTTCTGGCAGTGATGTGACTCGTGATGTAAGAGCACCGAATGCTGCAGTTCCTTCATTGTTAAAAGTGAGACTTACAAACCAAGCACTACCTGCTTGACTATCCAATCCTGCTGAAGCCTTAGAAATTTGGCGACCAAGTACTTCGGCTGGCGCCAAGATGTATTTGGTTCCGCCGGCACGATCACATGCAACCAACGTGTCAGTCGGTGCATCCGCACCGGTTCCCTGAAGATTTTCTGGCTTCGTGCAATCAAGGGCTGCAAACTTTGCATTTACTTCAGCACTTACTCCAGCAGCAGGTGTTGCCGCAGCATCAGCAGTTGTTGGAATTCCCGAACCAGATGCAAGCACCTGACGGAAACGAAGTTCTGCGGTCTGACCAACTAATTCAACTACTCGACGACCCGTATCTCCTGGAACTGAAATCACGATCTGACGATTTGTTCCACTTCCCTGAGCTGAGACCTCTGATTCAGCTACTCCAAGTGAGTTAACACGTTGGCGAATAATTGAAACCGCCTGATCGATCGCTTCGCTTGTTACCTTTCCTTCATCACCAGGAGCAATTCGAGGTTGCAAAGTGACAGAGGTTCCACCGCGAAGATCAAGACCTAAACGAACTTGGGTTGAGCCTTGGATGAAGACGAGGCTGACCATGGCGACAAGTACGAGACCAAGAATGGCCAAAGTACGCCCAGGACGCGAAGTCGTCTTGATTGGTTTATTAGTTGTAGACATAAGCGCAGAGTCTAGGCGTCAGATGCGGGTAAGTCGAAAAGCGTGGAGATTTCAGCAGGTGGTGTTCGTCCTATATGGCGCCAACCTTGTGCGGTAGCCACCCGCCCACGCGGGGTTCTGGCCATAAAACCATTGCGCACCAAGAATGGCTCAGCGACAGATTCCACGGTTTCGGTCTCTTCGCCCACAGCAATCGCCAAGGTTGAAAGTCCTACAGGGCCACCATTAAAGCGTTCGATTAAGGCAACTAAAACTGCTCGATCCAAACGATCAAGTCCAAGTTGATCAACCTCATACATCTCTAGCGCTGCCCTAGCTTCTGCCAACGAAATAGTGGAGACACCTTGAACCTGGGCGTAATCTCGAACTCGACGCAAAAGTCGATTGGCGATTCGCGGAGTCCCCCGAGATCTTCCTGCAACTTCAATAACTGCATCCTTGTCGATTGAAATTTTTAACAATTCCGAACTGCGAGAGATCACATGAGCGATGTCTTCTTCTTCATAGAAATCTAAGTGCGCGGTAAAGCCAAAGCGATCACGTAATGGACTTGGCAAAAGTCCGGCACGGGTAGTTGCACCGACCAAGGTGAAATGTGGAAGTTGCAATGGGATAGCTGTTGCTCCAGGTCCTTTTCCAACAATTACATCTACCCGGAAATCTTCCATAGCCAGGTACAACAACTCTTCGGCCGGACGAGGCAATCTATGAATCTCATCAAGAAAAAGAATTTCTCCTTCAACTAATGAAGAAAGAATCGCTGCCAAATCACCGGCATGAGTAATTGCCGGACCACTAGTAATTCTAATCGGAGCATTCATTTCACTTGCAAGAATTAATGCGAGCGTTGTTTTTCCCAAACCTGGAGGACCTGAAAGCAAAATATGGTCGGCAGGAGAATTTCGGTTTCGAGCAGCAGTCAGCAAAACGTCAATCTGTTCACGGACACGTTGCTGTCCGATGAAATCCGATAAGGACTTAGGACGCAATGCATGCTCCAATGCAGACTCTTCATTTTTTATCTGCGGAGTAACTAATCGATCATCAGCCACGGGAACTCTTTCCGCTAGCTAGTGTTCGCTTGAGCAACTCACTCAGTTCAACAGTTGCTGCTTCGACACCATCTGCTTGTAACTCGGATACGACTACTGAGATCGCGTTATCGGACTCTTTTGGCGAGAAACCTAGCGAAACAAGCGCACTGGCTAACTGTTCTCTCCACGCCGGTTGATGTCCCTTGTACTGCTGCGCATGTGAAAGATCACTCAGCTTGCCTTTGAGCTCTAAAATCAATCGTTGCGCGCCTTTTCGTCCAATGCCCGGAACTTTTTCGATAGCTCCAATATCTTCGTTTGAGATGGCACGACCCAAATCTTCTGGCGTGAGCGCACCCAGAATAGACAGCGCAACCTTTGGACCAATACCTGAAACCGTTTGGACTAATTCAAATAGGAAACGAGATTCTTCATTAACAAAACCAAACAGAGTCAAGGAATCTTCACGAACCACTAGTGAAGTGAAGAGTTGTATTTGAGAACCAAGTGTTACCTGTGTCGTGGTAGCCGGAGTTACCAAGACACTTAAACCAAAGCCACCTATTTCAACGACCAATCGATCGCTTTGAATTGATCTAACGGTTCCGCTTAAAAGAGAGATCATTGTGATCTCAACTTCTTCAGACGAGATTGTTCTGTTGCTACTGCTTGCGCTAATCGCGCATTTCCCGCACCTCGCCAAATGTGACAAATTGCAAGCGCCAAAGCATCAGTGGCATCAACTGGTTTTGGAATTGAATCAAGATTAAGAATCTTCTGAACCATCATTGCTACCTGGGCTTTATTGGCTCGACCATTACCCGTTACCGATGCTTTAACTTCAGATGGTGTGTGCATCATGACTGGAATTCCAGCCTTTGCTGCCAACAGCAATGCAACACCTGCAGCTTGTCCTGTGCCCATTACTGTTCGCACATTGTGTTGTGAAAATACTCTTTCAATCGCAATAACATCTGGCTTCCAAACATTTATCCATTGCGACAGTTGTTGATCTAAGTCCAAAAGACGCTGCTCTAAAGCTGCTGCAACGGGAGTAAGGATCACTCCTACTTCGACAAGTGACAGAGGAGATCCAACAGCGCCATCAATGATGCCCACGCCGCAACGAGTAAGACCTGGGTCAACACCCAAAACTCTCATTGCTGTCCTCGTGCTTTCTCAATAATTCAAAGTTAAAGCCTAAGGTGATTGCGCAAGGCTCTAGTCGAGACTCGCCATAACTTCGTCAGAAACATCAAAATTACTGTAAACATTCTGCACATCATCTAGCTCTTCGATCGCATCGATTAACTCAAACACCTTCTTCGCTCCATCAGCATCTAATGGAATAGACATCGATGGAAGGAATGATGAATCAGCTGATTCGTAATCAATTCCAGCGTTTTGCAAGGCAGTTCGAACTGGTACCAAATCAACAGGTTCACTGACTATCTCAAAGGCCTCTCCAAGATCATTAACCTCTTCTGCACCTGCTTCTAGAACCGCTTCCAGAATTGAATCCTCTGTAAGAGAGCCATCCTTCTTAACGATGACAACACCCTTACGATTGAAAAGGTAGGAAACGGATCCAAGATCTGCCATTGAGCCACCGTTTCGGGTAACTGCAACCTTAACTTCAGATGCCGAGCGATTTCGGTTATCCGATAAACATTCGATCATGATCGCTACACCATTTGGACCATAACCTTCGTACATGATGGTGATCCAGTCTTTTGCACCAGCTTCTAATCCCGCGCCACGTTTGATTGCACGGTCAATATTGTCTGCCGGCATGGAAGATTTCTTGGCTTTAGCAACAGCATCAAATAACGTTGGGTTTCCATCCATATCAGCGCCACCATTTCGTGCCGCAACCTCAATTGCACGAATCTGCTTCGCAAATACTTTTGCACGACGGCTATCGATAATCGCCTTCTTGTGCTTAGTCGTTGCCCACTTGGAATGGCCTGACATGGTTCACCTCACCTAGCTAAAGTTCAAACTTTTGTTATTGGATTACTTTACCTTTAGAAGCGCTGGGCGGGCTACTTGCTCAATGAAATAACGATGGATTCGGTGATCGCCCGTTAGTTCAGGGTGGAATGAAGTCGCCAATGCCGTTTTTGAGCGAACAGCTACAGGGTGTGTGTCAACTGATGCCAGAACTTCAACCGAATCAGAGACTTTTTCAACCCAAGGAGCGCGAATAAAAACTGCCCGAATCAATTGCTCTGAACCATCGTTGAAAGAAATATCCGATTCAAAAGAATCTACTTGCCGTCCGAATGCATTTCTTCGAACGGTGATATCTAAACCACCAAAACTTTTTTGGCCCTCTTTTGAATCCAAAATTTGATCGGCCAGCAAGATCATTCCGGCACACGAGCCATATACCGGCATACCGTTTTTGATCTTATTTCTGATCAGTTCAAAAATGCCAAAGACCTCAGCCAATTGCGCAATCGTCGTTGACTCTCCCCCAGGCAAAACTAAAGCATCAACAGCTTCAATTTCTTCTGCGCGTCTGACTGCAACGGCTTCAACTCCGCACGCTAGTAAGGCCGATATGTGCTCGCGCACATCACCTTGTAAAGCTAATACTCCAACCTTCATTTACAGCCGTTGTTACCAACCGCGTTCTGAAAGACGGTGCGGAGCAGGAAGATCAGCAACGTTTATTCCAACCATTGCTTCACCAAGACCACGTGATGCATCAGCAACTACCTTTGCATCATCCCAGAATGTTGTTGCCTTTACACATGCTGCAGCACGTTGGGCTGGGTTTCCAGATTTGAAAATACCTGAGCCAATGAATACGCCATCTGCGCCCATGCTCATCATCAA
>JACCDK010781371.1_pt1 | contig 17072 bp, 18 predicted proteins | sample 7445871 | NCBI WGS metagenome assembly JACCDK01 (sample SAMN15323436, study PRJNA562643) | freshwater metagenome | isolation source: river surface water | place: USA:Blue River Watershed | collected 2017-08-15
CAATTTTTTCGCCGGCTTTTAGCTCAATCCGTTCAACGGCACGCATTTTCATGACGTCGCCTTCCATCGTCATCGTATGAATCTCGACCTTGCCAGCGATCGGTGCCGCCACAGACTGCAGAACATCGTCGGCCTTGCCCTGATTTTCAATGGTCAGAAAAGCGGCGCCATTGGACTGATTGCCCATGCTGGCGCGTGCCTGTGCCTGTTCAACATGGATATTGCCCGCATGCGTGCCGTGCGCGTGAATCAGGGTAGTGGCCAGCAGGGTAGCAAGTGCGAATATGAGTCTGTTCAGCATAGGAATCCTCAAAGTAAAAAGTAGCAATCGTTGAAAAAAATAGCAATCGCTGAATTATATGCGCAAGAACCCGCTCAACTGATCAGCATTTCCCTAGCTGCCACTGGCAAAGTTATTCTGCCGCCAAGCTTCATAAACGGTGACAGCGACGGCATTGGATAGATTCAGGCTGCGGTTACCGGCCCGCATTGGCAGACGGATTCTTTGTGAAGAAGGAAAAGATTCGCGCAGGCTGATCGACAAGCCGCGCGTTTCCGACCCGAAGACGAACACATCACCGGGCTGAAAGCGCAGCTCGGCAAAAACGGCCGACCCGTGGGTGGTCATAGCGAACAGCCGCGCCGGGTCGGGCTGCTGCGCCACAAGAAATGAAGACCAGTCGCGATGGACTTGCATGTCGGCGTATTCGTGATAATCCAGTCCAGCCCGCCGCATCTTCGCGTCATCAAGCGGAAAGCCCAATGGCTCAATCAAATGCAGATGAGCGCCGGTATTGGCGCATAGGCGAATAATATTGCCGGTATTCGGTGGTATTTCCGGTTCGACCAGCACGACATGAAACAAGGCCACCTCCGCATAAATTCACTTTTCAGGTGTGCGTGCAAACACGGCATTCGTCACACGTCGCGCGCCCTGTCGCTTCAGACAGGCAGCCAGTTCGTTGAGTGTATGGCCGGTGGTCATCACATCATCCACCAACAGCACATGCTGATCTCGAACGGATGCATTGAGCCGCAGCGTAAAGGCGCCGCGCATATTAACCTGTCTTTCGGTCAGCGGTAATCCGGCCTGCGGCTGTGTATCGCGAACGCGTACGCACGCCCGCATCTGCAATGGTATGTCGGTGTGGCGTGAGACCGAGCGCGCAATTTCGCCAGCTTGATTAAAGCCGCGTTGCGCTAATCGTGCCTCGGCCAGCGGAACCGGAATAATCATTTCGGGCGGGCTGGCGAGCTGTTTTCTCATTACATTTGCCAGCATTTGTCCGAACGTTTGTGCCAAGGGCAGACGCGCGCGAAACTTCAGGTCTTGTACCAGCACATCCGCAGGTGCGGCGTAATCGCAAGCGACGATGGTGGCGTCGAACGCGGGTGGTGTCCGCAGACAGGTGCCGCACATCTTTGTATGCGGATGCGGCATTCTCCTTGCGCAAATCTCGCAACGCGCTGGTATGTTCGCAAAAAACTGCAGGCTGCACGCGACGCAGAGCGCATTGTGGCTTTCGTCATGACACAATGCACAGCTGCCGGGCAGAATGGTTTCAAGAGTCCGGCCGATACAAGGGAAAAATGAACGCAAATGGGCGGCATGCATAGCGGATGTGTGCGCTGAAAAAGTTCAAGAGTCTCAAACAAAAAGTCGCTGGCTAGACGCGCCGTCGCAGATTGCGCACTTGGTACGGCAAGATGCAGCAACGGCCCCAGCAGCTTTTTGTAAGAGCCTCTCAATACCACGGCGAGCCTGCTGCGGTACACTGCGCCGAATAATTTCATTGCAGCTGCGCGTCTTGCGCATGAGGTCTGCCAAATAAGCGATGTACTTCCTTCATCTCACGAGCTTGCCTGCACGCGTTCCGGTTTACTGATGACCTCATCATCCCCTCCCCAAGAGCCACAACGCTTCAGTGCGCCGATGTCGCTGGCGAAGGTTCGTCGTATGTTTGCCCAGCCCGAGCGCGTGGCGCAATCGCAGTTTCTGCGGCGCGAGATTGCGGGACGCATGTTCGAGCGCCTTTCGCTGATCAAAATCGATCCCTTGCATGTGCTTGATGCCGGTTGTGGCGAGGGCGATGATTTGCTCACGCTGCGTCAGCATTTTCCCCAATCGGCAATGCTGGGGTTGGATGCCGCAATGGCGATGCTCAGTGAAACTCGACAACGCGAAGCGCGTTCATGGACGGGCATGCAGAAGCTCATGCGCGCGCTGCGCGTGCGGGGTCAGCGCCTGCCAGCGTCGTCGTCGCTGGTTTGTGCGGATTTTGGTCGCTTGCCGTTGAAAGCCGCAGCGATGGATCTGGTCTGGTCCAACTTGGCTTTGCATTGGCATCCGCAGCCGCATCGGGTGTTGGACGAATGGGCGCGGGTCTTGCGCGTTGATGGCTTGTTGATGTTTTGCTGTTTCGGTCCCGATACGTTCAAGGAGTTGCGCGAAGTGGCGCCGGTCACAGGCCATCACGCGCGCGTGCTGCCTTTCGTGGATTTGCATGATTATGGTGACATGCTGGTTGATGCGGGTTTTGCGTCACCCGTCATGGATATGGAAAAGCTGAATATCACTTATTCATCAGCGGAAAAATTGCTGGCTGACGTGCGAGCATTGGGTGGTAATCCGCTTGAAGACCGCCCGCGTGGTCTGATGACGCGCCAGCAAGGGCTGGCATTGACTCGCGCGCTGGAGCAACGGGCGGGCCAGGATGGCAGGCTCGGACTCACTGTTGAGGTCATCTATGGCCATGCTTTCCGAGCCAGACCACGAGTCACTGGTACGGGAGAGCCTATTGTTCATTTCGAGCGCCGGAAAATTTGAACTGCCTGTACAAAATTTGACTACCCAGTTACACCCTCATTGGACGTTCAGTCTAGTTGGCGGCAGTTATTCTTTTCGCTTATACTCCTCGAGCTTTGGGCTAGTCATTGCCCACCGATTTTCCAGAGTGGATGTGGCGAGATGGCGACGCGAGAATGGGTCTTGAAGAAAAATTGCTCCATTTCCCCGCGGCAGCTGGCCAAGGCGTATTTGGCAATTTGTGGCGCGTCATTGATGGTTGCGAGCTACTTCACTTGGCACGGTGCTTGGCTGATTATGGTGTTTGCGGTGCTGGAAATGACGGCAGTGGCTGCGGCGTTTTTGTATTTCGGCCGGCACGCAACCGATCGCGAACGTATCGCGCTCAATGAAGCAGAGCTGGTCGTCGAGGTGGTGCAGGCAGAAAAGATCAGACAGTTCCGCATGGATCCCTGTCGCACTAGGGTGGCTTTGCCAGCACTGCGACACGGATTGATCGGTCTGGAGGGAAGTGCGGGACGGGTTGAGGTAGGTCGATTCCTCACCGAGCGCAAGCGGCGGGAATTCGCCAAGGAACTGAATCAAGAGCTTCTGGGCTGCAGAATTAGTATCTGAACCAGAAACAAAAGCAGTAAACGAATATTTAATCAGGCTTTGAGGACATTATGAACTACGTGAAGCGCCTAACCCTGCTGTCCATGGCGGCTCTCGGACTGACCATCTTCGGTTCGGCATCCGCGGTAAACAACATGGATGGTGGTCCGGCTGTGCATCAGCTCAACTTCCAGACGCCAGTCACGGCTATCGCTGCCGACATCTATGTTCTGCATAACTGGATGATTGGGATCTGCGTAGCGATCTTCGTCGCCGTGTTCGGTGTGATGTTCTACTCTATCCTCAAGCACCGTAAATCGCTGGGTCACAAATCGGCCAGCTTCCACGAGAGCACGACGGTCGAGATTGCATGGACGATTGTGCCTTTCGTGATCGTGGTGTTGATGGCGCTGCCGGCGACCAAGACCGTGGTTGCGATGAAAGACACGTCGAATGCCGACATCACCATCAAAGCCACTGGCATGCAGTGGAAATGGGGCTATGACTACCTCAAGGGTGATGGCGAAGGCATCGCCTATCTGTCGTCCCTCTCGACACCACGGGATCAAATTCAGGGTCTCGCACCCAAAGGCGACAACTATCTACTCGAGGTCGATCATCCGCTGGTCGTGCCGGTGAATAAAAAGATTCGTATCGTGACAACGGCCAACGACGTGATTCACGCGTGGGGCGTTCCCGCACTGGGTGTCAAGCAAGACGCGATCCCCGGCTTCGTACGCGACACTTGGTTCAAGGCAGAAAAAGTCGGCACCTATCGTGGCAACTGCTACGAGTTGTGTGGCAAGGAACACGCGTTCATGCCTATCGTGGTCAATGTGGTGAGCGAAGAAGATTACGGGAAGTGGATCGTCGCTCAGAAGAGCGCGATGGCAGCCAAATCGGATGATCCCAACAAGACCTGGACGGTCGCCGAGCTGGCTGCCCGTGGCGAAAAAGTCTACGCCGCCAATTGCGTAGCCTGCCACCAAGCCAATGGCAAGGGCGTGCCGGGCGCATTTCCTGCGCTCGACGGTTCACAAATGGTCAATGGACCGCAAGACGGACAAATTGCGATTCTGCTGAACGGCAAGAATGCGATGCCGGCCTGGAAGGGAACCTTGTCCGACACCGAGATCGCTGCCGTCATCACCTATACGCGTAACAATTGGTCCAACAAAGCTGACGACAACATCGTTCAGCCCGCCGAAGTTCTGGCTGCGCGCAAGTAATCGAGAAAAATCAGGAGAAACCCCATGAGCACTACTCTGGATCACGCCCACGGTCACGCTGACCACGCGCACGACGATCATCATCCACACGGCTGGCGTCGCTGGCTGTATGCAACCAATCACAAGGACATCGGTACGCTGTACCTGTGGTTCTCGTTTGCGATGCTGTTGACCGGTGGCCTGCTCGCGCTGGGTATTCGCGCTGAGTTGTTCAAACCCGGCCTGCAATTGTTCCAGCCTGAGTTCTTCAATCAGCTGACCACGATGCATGGCCTGATCATGGTGTTTGGCGCAATCATGCCGGCCTTCGTGGGTTTTGCGAACTGGATGATCCCGCTGCAGATCGGCGCTTCCGACATGGCCTTTGCGCGGATGAACAACTTCTCGTTCTGGCTGCTGCCACCCGCAGCGATTCTGCTGGTGTCTTCGTTCCTGATGCCAGGCGGCGCAACCGCTGCTGGCTGGACCCTCTATGCGCCCCTGTCGACCCAGATGGGCATCGGCATGGACATGGGTATTTTCGCGATGCACATCATGGGTGCATCGTCGATCATGGGTTCGATCAACATCATCACCACCATCCTGAACATGCGCGCGCCTGGCATGACCCTGATGAAAATGCCGATGTTTGCTTGGACATGGTTGATCACGGCTTACCTGCTGATCGCTGTGATGCCTGTGCTGGCCGGCGCTATCACCATGACATTGACTGACCGTCATTTCGGTACCTCGTTCTTCAACGCCGCAGGCGGCGGTGATCCAGTGATGTATCAGCACATCTTCTGGTTCTTCGGTCACCCAGAGGTGTACATCATGATTCTGCCTGCCTTCGGCATCATTTCCCAGATCATCCCGGCTTTCGCACGCAAGACCTTGTTTGGTTATGCTTCGATGGTCTATGCAACCTCTTCGATTGCGATTCTGTCGTTTATCGTCTGGGCGCACCACATGTTCGCAACCGGCATGCCGGTCACCAGCCAGCTGTTCTTCATGTACGCGACGATGCTGATTGCTGTGCCTACTGGCGTGAAGGTCTTCAATTGGATCGCTACCATGTGGCAAGGTTCGATGACCTTCGAGTCTCCGATGTTGTGGGCGATTGGCTTCATCTTCGTGTTCACGATGGGCGGCTTCACCGGCCTGATCTGCGCGATCACACCGGTCGACATCCAGTTGCAGGACACCTATTACGTCGTTGCGCACTTCCACTACGTGCTGGTCGCTGGTTCGCTGTTTGCCTTGTTCGCAGGCTTCTACTACTGGGGTCCAAAATGGACCGGTTTCATGTACAACGAAACCCGCGGCAAGATCCACTTCTGGGCATCGCTGATCACGTTTAACGTGACTTTCTTCCCTATGCACTTCCTGGGTTTGGCCGGTATGCCACGGCGCTATGCCGACTACGCTGCGCAATTCACCGATTTCAACATGATCGCGTCGATTGGTGCCTTTGGTTTCGGTTTGTCGCAGGTGTATTTCCTGTTCTTCGTTGTTCTGCCATCGATTCGTGGCGGCGAGAAGGCGGCGGCTAATCCATGGGAAGGCGCTGAAGGTCTGGAGTGGACTGTGCCTAGCCCGGCTCCGTTCCACACTTTCGAAACGCCTCCAACGGTGAAGTAAATTGATTCATCCGGCGGCCTTGGCCGCCGGCAACGTAACAGCTGTTTGTAAAAGGCGCCCATGTCTGAACCAAAGAAACCGGCCAACTTGCGCACAGCGCTCATACTCCTGTCGATTGCAGTCGTGTTTTTCGCTGGTGTCATTCTCAAGCACTCGCTGTTTGCAGGTTGACGGTGGCGGTAACTGGCCAGGAGGGCAACCAGCGCCGAAGTCGCAGGAATGCGCGGATGCTCGGGAAGTTGATGCTGGTGGCGGTTCTGATGTTTGGCTTCGGATATTCGCTGGTACCGCTGTACAAAAAGATTTGTGAACTCACCGGCATTAATGTGCTGGCGGTGCAGGAAACTCTGAACGATGTCGGGCCGTCGAATACCCAAATCGACACCAGCCGCACGATCACGGTGGAGTTCGATGCCAATACCACTGGCCCGTGGCGATTCAAGCCAGTTGTCTCCAGTGTCCAGGTGCACCCGGGAGAGATGGCGCAAGTGGTGTATGAGGTCGTGAATACGCAGGGCAGAGCGATGGACGCGCAGGCGATTCCCAGCTATGCCCCCCAGGAAGCAGCGCAGTATTTCAAGAAGATGGAATGCTTCTGCTTCAAGCAGCAAACACTGGCGCCCAATGAGGCACGGCAAATGCCGGTGAGTTTTTACATCGACCCGGCTTTGCCAAAGAATGTAAAAACGATCACGCTTTCCTACACCTTCTTTGAGGTTGGGGCGGCAGGCAAGGGAAGCTGAGAGGCAGTGATCGCATGGATGAATTGAAAGAAGCAAGCCGGCGACAGATGTCGTTTGTCGCAACGGTAAAAGCAGTAATGTGGTCTTTTTTCGGGGTGCGGAAAAACAGCGCCTACGAGGAAGACACGCAAAAGCTCAATCCGGTGCATGTGATCATCGCAGGGATTATTGCAGCAGTGTTGTTTGTGTTGACGCTGCTGATGTTGGTGAAATGGGTCGTGGCAAAATAAGCTCAAACAATTGTCGTGGCCAGCCATTTAATTTTGAACATCGTAATCAGGGGAAGCAAATGAGTACTCAACAAGGCCAAGCGCCATACTACTTTGTGCCCGGGCCATCCAAATGGCCTGTGCTGATGGGCACGGCACTGCTCGTCACCATGGCCGGCGCATCCGCATGGGTTAATGGCGTTGGCTGGGGCAAAGCGGTTAACCTCGCTGGCATTCTTTCCGCGTTGGTCATACTGTATTACTGGTTTGGTGACGCGATCGCCGAATCAGAAGGTGGTATGTACAACGCACGCATCGACACATCGTATCGCTGGAGCATGAGCTGGTTCATTTTCTCCGAGGTGATGTTTTTTAGTGCATTCTTTGGCGCCTTGTTTTATGCGCGCTCGATCAGCATGCCCTGGCTGGCTGATCTGGACCACAAAGTCCTCTGGCCTGACTTTGCTGCTAACTGGGGTAACACTGGCCCGGCTGGCGTGATCGAAAAATTCGAGACCATGGGTCCGTTCTGGATCCCGACGATCAACACCGCTTTGCTGCTGACCTCGGGTGTGACGCTCACCATTGCTCACCACGCGCTGCGTGAAGGTGAGCGCAACAAGACAGCGATCTGGTTGTTTGCCACCATTCTGCTCGGCGCGATCTTCATGGGTTGCCAGGCTTACGAATATGCGCATGCGTACAGCGAATTGAACCTGAAATTAACCTCGGGTATCTACGGTTCGACTTTCTTCATGCTGACCGGTTTCCATGGTTTCCATGTGACCATGGGCGCCATCATGCTTTCTGTCGTTCTGTATCGCGTGATGAAGGGCCATTTCACGCCTGAGCATCATTTCGCCTTTGAAGGCGCCGCATGGTACTGGCACTTCGTTGACGTGGTCTGGCTGGGCTTGTACATCGTCGTTTACTGGCTGTAAATGCTGCAAGCATGAAAAAAGCCGCACTTCGGTGCGGCTTTTTGTTCATGGAGCCCATCGAAAGCGTGGCTTGTCTCTACATCCCGCGCATTGAAGCGAGGGCTTGGGTCAGTAAGCAATGCCGGTGGGTTGTATCCATCCTAACCTGTGCGCGACCAGAATCAGCACAAACAGCAGAATGGAAAAGCCGACTCGAAACGCAAGCGCCTGCACGGTGCGGTTGCTGCGGCCCTTATCTCGCATCAGGAACACCAGGGCCGAAGCGAGACTGCCGATGATGAGAATGAAGGCAATGACAACTAGAATTTTCATGATGAATGGCGCCGGGCATCACCAGCGCGCCGGCAAGACCGAAGACTTTAATTTATTAGACGGCTCATTGTAATGCGATTGCACTTTCGTCTGCGCTGGATCCCGTTGATCGCCACCCTGCTGGTAGCGGGGATTGGCATTGCACTGGGCAACTGGCAAACCCGCCGCGCAGAAGAAAAAATCGCCATTGCCGATTCCATCGCCGCGCGCAGCCAGCTCGATCCGCTGCCGGTCCAGACATTGCCGGAGAACGCAGTACCCGAAGAGTTCAGGCCGATCACGGCGACTGGCACTTTCGTCAAAGACTGGCCGGTTTATCTGGACAACCGTCCTTTGAATGGCAAAGCCGGGTTCTACCTGTTGATGCCCTTGCGCGTGGCAGGTAGTGAGCGAGTGGTGCTGGTGCAGAGAGGTTGGTTCCCGCGTGACCCTCAGGATCGTCAGCGTCTGCCAAGCATCCCGGTCTCGCACGAAGAGGTCAAGCTGATCGGCCGGGTGCGCACTTCGGTTGGAAAGCTGATGCAGTTGGGTGAAACGCCGGCATTGACGCCGGGGGCGATTGTGCAGAACGTAAATATTGAAGCGCTGGCTGCTGCAAGCAAACTACCCCTGCAAAATTTTATAATCGAGCAAACCAATGATCTCGGTGATGGTCTCGTTAGGGACTGGCCACTGCCATCGGCCGGTGTTGACACCCACCGTGCTTATGCATTTCAGTGGTATGCCCTGTCGGCTGCTGCCTTTTTGTTTTTTATCGTGACTGGATTTCGTCGTGCAAGCAAGCCCAACGCCTGATTCAAAAACTGTCGGCAACAGCAAACGCAGTAATCGTATGCTCTTCATCGTGCTCGCTGTGTGTGCGGCGCCGCTGATTTTTTCCTATTTCACCTACTACGTCATCAAACCTCAAAGCCGAACCAATTATGGTGATCTGATTGATCCGCGCGCTTATCCGATACCCGAGCTCGGCTTGAAACAAATCGATGGTGAACCAGCGGCACTCCAGCAATTCGCTGGCAAATGGATTTTGCTTCAAGTCGATCAGGCTGCCTGCGCCAAACCCTGCGCCGACAAGCTGTATTACATGCGGCAGCTGCGTCTGACTCAAGGAAAGGAAATGGATAGGATCGAGCGTGTGTGGTTGATCACTGATGATGCGCCACTTGATACGGCTTTGATGAAGCAATATGACGGCACACGCCTCTTGCGCGTTGATTCGAAAAAACTTGCTGCCTGGTTGCCTGTACAAGAAGGCACACAAGCAGCAGATCATCTGTACATGATCGACCCGCTCGGCAACTTGATGATGCGCTTCCCCAAAGATCCGGATGCCAACAAAATCAAGAAAGACATCACGCGTTTGCTCAAGGCTTCCCGCATAGGATGATCCCATGCTGATCGGACTTGCACTCAAAGCCCTGCTGGTGGCGCTGATACCCGCGACGATTGTTTATTTGTCGCGCGGTACCGATCGCTACAAAAAGCTGGCTTGGGTGACGGTATTTTTCACCTTTGATCTGATCGTCTTCGGTGCCTTTACGCGACTGACCGATTCGGGTCTTGGCTGTCCTGACTGGCCCGGCTGCTATGGCGAGGCCAATCCCTTTCTTGCCCATCACGATATCCACGCTGCCGAGAGCTTGATGCCAACTGGCCCGGTCACGGTGTTCAAAGCCTGGATAGAAATGATTCATCGCTATCTCGCCATGGGCGTGGGTGTGCTGATCATTGCTTCGCTTGCGATTGGATGGCGGCTCTGGCGTACCCATCGTGAATCTCGATACGCGCCAGCGCTGCCTACCTTTCTGTTGTTGTTTGTGTGTGTACAAGGTGCGTTCGGCGCATGGACCGTCACGCTAAAACTGCAACCCATCATCGTGACCGTTCACCTTTTGCTCGGCCTGTCGCTGTTGGCGCTATTGACCTGGCATGCATTGCGACAAAGCGAGCACTCACCTGTGGCTGACATATCGAGCGCATTGCGTATTCCCGCGGCGCTGGCGCTGTTTGCAGCGTTTATGCAAATTGCCCTCGGTGGTTGGGTGAGTACCAACTATGCGGCACTCGCGTGCGGTGGTTTTCCTTTGTGTCAGGGCGACTGGATGCCAGCCATGGATTTCACTCATGGCTTCACGCTCTGGCGAGCCTTAGGCATGACCGCTGCTGGCGACTACCTGCCTTTTGATGCGCTAGTCGCGATTCACTGGGTGCATCGACTGTTCGCTATCGTCGTCGTTGCTCTAGTCGCATGGATTGCGCACCGCGCCTGGAAAACTCCGGGCACGGAGCGACTCGGCCGAGCTTTGTTGTGGCTGATCCTGCTGCAGTTTTGCACGGGCATGGCCACGGTATTACTCAATTGGCCACTGACGATCGCTGTGTTGCATAACGCTGGTGCAGCGCTCATGGTGCTCTTGCTCACCATGCTAAACTACCGTCTCTTTCGGCCAGTGGAAAAAGTGGCCGAATTCCGGGCCAGCCACCCGCCCGCATGATCGATCTGTCATGACCACCCTCACCATACAACCCAATCGCATTGCACAGTACTGGGCGCTGACCAAGCCCCGGGTTACGCAATTGGCCGTTTTTTGTGCCGTGATCGGGATGTTCCTCGCAACCCCCGAGCTGCCTGACTGGCGTTTGCTGATATCCGCCACGGTGGGTATCTGGCTACTGGCGGGTGCTGCCTTTGCGGTGAACTGTCTGGTGGAACGCGAAATCGATTCGCGCATGGCGCGCACGGCGCGCAGACCCATGGCCCGAGGCGAGATCACTGTACCGCAAACCCTGGCATTCTCCGGCGTGATTGGTGGCGCCGGTATGTGGGTGCTGTACAACCTCGTTAATCCGTTGACCATGTGGCTGACCTTCGCCACCTTTGTCGGTTATGCGGTCATCTACACCATCATCCTCAAACCAGCGACGCCACAGAATATTGTCATCGGCGGTTTATCCGGCGCGATGCCACCTGCACTCGGCTGGGCAGCGATCGCCAATGATGTACCCATGCAGGCCTGGATACTGGTTTTGATCATCTTCGTCTGGACACCGCCGCACTTCTGGGCGCTTGCACTTTATCGTCGGGATGATTACGCAAAGTCCGGTTTGCCCATGCTGCCCATTACGCATGGCATGGAGTTCACGCGCTTTCACGTCTGGCTCTACACCATCATTCTGTTCGCCACCACCATGCTGCCGTTCGCGGTACGCATGAGCGGGCTGATTTATCTGGTGAGTGCGGTCATACTGGGTGCCATTTTTCTCTGGTACGCATGGCGTATCTACCGTCATTACAATGACCTCATTGCACGCAAGGCATTTACCTACTCGATCATTTATTTGTCGCTGCTCTTTGCAGCGCTGTTGATCGATCACTATCTGCGCTTTTGATCATGTACAAGCAGATGCTTCTGCGACTATGTGCCTTGGCCTGTGTGCTGGCCTTGTCTTCCTGCGATCAGAAAAGTGTGCCGCTGCCTAAAACGGCGTTTGCCAATACCGATGTCACTGGTCTCGATTACGGCAAGGATTTTTCGCTCACGGATCACAATGGCAAGCCGCGCACGATGGCGGATTTTCGCGGCAAGCTCGTGTTTGTTTTTTTTGGCTACACACACTGTCCGGATATCTGCCCGACCACCTTGTCCGACATGGCCGGCATCATGAAATCGTTGGGAACTGATGCCGACAAACTGCAGGTCTTGTTCATCACCCTTGATCCAGAGCGCGATACGCCAGAAGTGATGGCAGGGTACGTGCCCGCATTCCATCCTGGATTTCTGGGCCTTTACGGCGACCGAGCCGCGACCGAAAAAGTCGCCCGCGATTTCAAAATCTTCCAGCAGCGTGTGCCGGGACCCGATGGCAAGAGCTACACTATTGATCACACGGCAGCCAGTTATGTGTTCGATACACGCGGCCATCTGCGATTGTTTGTACGACATGGGCAGAATGGTGCACCGCTGCTCAATGACTTGAAATTGCTTCTGTCTGAAAATTAGACAGTGTTAAATGTCCATGAAAAAAGCGCCTCGATGTTTCGAGGCGCTTTTTGTTGGGGATGCTGAAAAACTTTACGCGTACTCAGCCAGCGCCGATTTCATCTTCTTCATCGCAGCGACTTCAATCTGGCGTATGCGCTCAGCCGACACACCAAACTCAGCGGCCAGTTCATGCAGCGTCGCACCTGAGCCATCATCATTGGCCAGCCAGCGTGCTTCGACGATGCGACGCGAACGATCATCAAGTTTTGCGAGAGCGGCTTCCAATCCTTCGGATTGCAGACGATCGCGCTGTTTTGCTTCCAGCACCTTGGCGGGTTCCGAATGCTCGGCTGACAGATAGCTGATTGGCGAGAAGCGATCATCTTCATCATCGCTGGGCGATTCCAGCGCGATGTCGCGCCCACCCATGCGTGTTTCCATTTCGATGACGTCTTCGCGTTTGACGTTCAGTGTCTTTGCCAGCGCATCGACCTGATCTGGTGTCATCGTATCCAGAGTGGACTTGTGGCTGCGCAGATTGAAGAACAGCTTGCGCTGCGCTTTGGTTGTCGCCAGTTTCACCATGCGCCAGTTGCGCAGAATGTATTCGTGAATTTCTGCCTTGATCCAGTGCATCGCATACGACACCAGTCGCACGCCCTGCTCCGGGTCGAAGCGCTTGACGGCTTTCATCAAACCGACATTACCTTCCTGAATCAGATCGGCATGCGGCAGACCATAGCCCAGATAACCGCGCGCAATCGATACCACCAGTCGCAGATGCGACATCACCAGTGCTTGGGCTGCGGCGAGATCGGCTTTGTCGCGCAATTGACGCGCGAGCGAGATCTCTTCTTCGTGCGTGAGCATCGGAAGCCGGTTGACGGTAGAAATATAGGCATCCAGATTGCCAAGGCTGCCGGGAAAACCGAGAGCCAGTGCCTGACGATCAGCCGGCACAAGTGCGGACGATGCGGACAAAGCTGTCATTGTTTCTCCTTGATGGGTTTGCACCTGAAAGCTGCTTTGAGGGGCTTATTTCGCCCTTACAAACGCAATATTAGCACTCTCATGGCTTGAGTGCTAATGCAGGGTGAGGGGGTATTGGGATGAAGATTGTTGTCAAATATGAAGCGCCGCTGGCCAGCCGGTGGGCAGGTCTAGTCCGGCTGGCGCAGAGAGCGTCTGACAGAAAGGGCCGCCCCCAGCACACCTAGCGACGCACTGCCGGCCAGCAGTGTGCCCGCGGTGCTCGCTGGCAGTGGGACGAGTCTGAAAGGGGAGCCGTACAGGGCGGCCAGCTCCATGACGGACGTATTGAGCAGTAGCAGAGCCAGCATTACGGCGGCTAGCGCGAGCGCGCCAGCGGCCAGCCCCAGGATCGCGCCGGTGTAATAAAAGGGGCGCGAGACAAAGGCATCGGTGGCGCCCAGCAGTCGGGATACCGCGATCTCTTCCGACTGCGTCAGCACCTGTAGCCGTATGGTATTGAACACCACGGCAAGTACCACGCCGCAGAGCGTGGCGGCCAGCAGCCAAAGCACCGTGGTCGCCAGCGTCATGAGTGCAGCCAGGCGTTTGACCCAGGCCGAGTCCATTTGCACGATCTCGACACCCGATAATTTGCCGATCTCTGACGCGAGTTTTTCGATGCGCGATGCACCGGCCGCATCTTCAGCGCTGGCCAGTTTCAGTACATACGTGTCCGGCAGAGGATTGTTGCCCAAGGTCGCAACGACATCACCCAGCCCCGCGCGCTGTTTGAGTGCATCGAGTGCCTTGTCGCGCGAGATGAATTCCACTTTGGCCTTGAGTTGTTCGCGTTGTATAAGTCCGCGTATCTCATCACCGATCACTTGTGTACGGCCGCCGGGGATATCGGTGGACAAAAAGACGCTGATCTCGGGTTCCACCGCGATGCCTTGCGATACGGGGCGTACATTGTCGAGCAAAGTCAGGCCAGCCAGAGGCAGTATCAAGGCCAGCGCAATCACCACCACATTGAAAATGAAGCTACCTGGCGCTGCGGTAATGCGCGCCAAGGCTGCACGACATGCGAAGCCATGCTCTCTGAAAAATTTCATGCGCCCACCTCTCTGTCGGCATCATGTATGGCGGCGACCTTGCCTTTTGCAAGTTCAAACACGCGATCCGCACCTTGCAGCAGACGTTCGTCATGCGTGGAGATGATGCATGTGACACCCGCAGAATTAAACGTGTGCAGCATGTCGATCACGCCCTTCGCGCTGGCGCGATCCAGATTGGCCGTCGGTTCGTCAGCGAGAATGATGCGTGGCTTGTGAACAATTGCGCGTGCGATCGAGACGCGTTGTTGCTCGCCGCCCGAGAGTGACATGGGTGTAGCAAGCGCTTTTGCATCCAGCCCGACTCTTTCGAGCGCCACCATGGCGCGTTGCCGTGATTCTTGTGGCGATGCGCCGGTGACGATGAGTGGCAGCATGACGTTATCGAGCACGTTGCGATCTTGCAGAAGCCGGTGTTGCTGAAGAATTAGGCCCAGTTTGCGACGCAGAAAAGGCAGCGTCGTCCGATTGAGTTTGCGCATGTCCTGACCACTGACGAGCAAGACACCACCGGTGGGGCGCTCGATACCTGCAACCAATTTGAGTAATGTGGATTTGCCCGCACCTGATGGCCCAGTCAGAAAAACCAGTTCTCCTTCGTTGACCGCCAGTGTGAGGTCGGCGAGTGCGACTATATCGCCCGGATATTTTTTGGTAACGTGAGAAAACGAAATGATGGACATCGATTATGTGCGTGATCGTTGGTCGGTTAAAAAGACAGGCTTCACACGTTCTGTTTCAAAAGCTCTGAGGTGTTAGCCCAGTAGAGCATCAACAAATTCTGTAGCCACGAAGGGCTGCAAGTCATCAATCGCTTCGCCAACGCCGATGAAATATACCGGTATCGCACGCTGTGTGACGATGGCGGCCAGCACACCACCCTTGGCGGTGCCGTCCAGCTTGGTGACGATCAGCCCGGTCAGTGACAAGGCGTCATCGAAGGCTTTTACCTGAGCAAGCGCGTTCTGGCCGGTGTTGCCATCAATGACCAGCAGCACCTCGTGCGGCGCACCTTCCATGCCCTTACCGATCACACGACGGATTTTTTTCAGTTCGTCCATCAGGTGCAGCTGCGTCGGGAGCCGGCCTGCGGTATCAATCATCACTACGTCGACCCTGCGTGCGCGACCCGCTTGCACCGCATCGAATGCAATCGCCGCCGGATCGCCCGATTCCTGCGCAATGACCGCCACATCATTGCGCTCACCCCAGATCATCAGTTGTTCACGCGCCGCCGCGCGAAAGGTATCACCGGCGGCCAGCAGGACTTTCTGCTCATGACGCTGCATATGCTTGGCCAACTTGCCGATGGTGGTGGTTTTACCCGCGCCATTGACACCGGCAATCATCAGAACCAAAGGCTCTGCGCGCTCGAGTTCCAGTGGTTTTTCCAGTGGCTTGAGCAAGGCGATCATCAGCTCGCGCAGGGCGTTTTTTACTTGCGCTGAGTCGGTCAGCTTGTCTTGCTTTACGCGCGCCTTCAGCGCTTCGAGTAATTGCGTTGTTGCGGCAACACCCGCATCTGCCATAAGCAAAGCGGATTCCAGCTCTTCATAAAGATCATCGTCGATCTTTGTGCCGGTGAACAGTGTCGAAAGGTTCGATGAGGTGCGGGTCAAGCCCGATTTGAGCTTTTGCACCCATGATGTGCCAGAGGCTGCGGCTGGCGCAGCGGATGCAAAGGCGGTCGCGCTAGCATCGACCGTGGTGGGGACATCAGGTTCCTGTGATTTTTTCTTGAAAAACTTGAACATCGGCGTCCGGGGTGGTGCACAGCGGGGAAAAAGACAAGCGGCTACAATCAGTAGCTTCGGCGCATTTCCGCGCCAGATGACCCCTATTTTAGCAGAGCAAAGACCATGAAATTTCGCGCGGTACGGCTGCCTTTTGTCAGTTTGTTGGTAATGATGCTCGGCCTTGTTGCCGGCGGTGCATGGGCTGGTGCACAGGCACAGGAATTCAAGCTGGCTAATGGCATGCGCATCATTGTGCAGGAAGATCGTCGTGCGCCAACCGTGGCGCACATGGTCTGGTATCGCGTTGGCAGCATGGATGAGCAGAACGGCACGACGGGTGTTGCACACGTGCTTGAGCACATGATGTTCAAGGGCACGGCAAAGCTCAAGCCTGGTGAGTTCAGCGAAAAAGTGGCTGCACTGGGTGGTCGCGACAATGCTTTCACGGGAAAAGATTACACCGCGTATCACCAGCAGGTTGAGAAATCCCGCCTCGAAAAAGTCATGGCGCTGGAAGCAGATCGCATGCAAAACCTCAGGATGGACAAGGAGGAATTTGCCAAGGAAATCCGGGTTGTCATGGAAGAGCGACGCCTGCGCACTGACGATCAACCCATTGCCTTATTGTATGAAGCACTGAATGCAACGGCTTATGTGGCGCATCCGTATAAAAATCCAGTCATAGGCTGGATGGATGATTTGCAGAATATGACGGCGGCCGATGCGCTGGCCTGGTATCAGTGCTGGTATGCGCCCAACAACGCCACCATGGTCGTCACCGGTGATGTCGATGCAAAGCAGGTCCACGCGCTTGC